>OBUS01000156.1_pt1 | contig 73756 bp, 50 predicted proteins | sample 1475921 | NCBI WGS metagenome assembly OBUS01 (sample SAMEA2579948, study PRJEB22360) | human gut metagenome | reverse complement strand
TTTATAGCATATTACTTAAATAAGTTCAATTAAAAATTTTATTTGCAACTGGTAATCCCTGTGTGTTAGGATAGTTGGAATGCATGCATTCAACAGAACATCCATTGATAACAGGAAAGTATTCAGCCCATGGTCCAATCTTGAAACAGCTAAAGTGAAATAATCCATTTGCGTAATTATACTGCCATCCCCTGTATGTATATCTACAGTTGCTGCGAAGATAATTAAATGAATTGTACCACACATTATCAAAATCTATCCAGCGCTTGTCTTAATTTGTCAATAGTTTTTTCTAGTAACTCTTCCTGTTATTTGTTATAATGAACTCATGTTAATCTGTAATGCTCCAGGAGAAAAAAGAAATATGGAAAAATTATTTGTTACAAAACTGGAAATTAAAAAAGTACGCCATTTAAAAGATATCACTATCAATTTGTCTGATACTATTTCCCGACACCTGATTTTTACCGGCAAAAACGGAAGTGGTAAAACAAGTGTATTAGATGCCATTGCCGCTTATCTGAAAATGAAATTCCAAGTATCAGATTTAAATTTAGAAAAAACAAAAGAGATGGATCTTTATACTTTGGATTCAGCAAAACGTCTTTCAACATATTTCAATATGCTGGATCCATCTGTTAAACTGTCATTTAATAATGAGACAGACATAAATTTAAAAGAACTATATGCCGATGGAAGTTTTTTATTAGCTTACTATAAATGTGACAGAAACTTTCAGGCTGAAGTACCTGAACATATAGAAAAAGTTTCTCTAAATGATGCCTATGATCTAAACGATGCTCCCAGAAACTTGTTTGTTAAATATCTTGCAGATTTAAAAGTGACAGAAGCATTGGCAAGAGCAAAATCAAATAACACGAAAGCAGATTCTATAAATAATTGGTTTATCCAGTTTGAAAAGCTTTTGCAACAAATATTTGAGGATACTACGTTGAAATTAGATTTTAATGAAGATACGTTTTCCTTTATGATCTGCCAGAGTGGAAAAGAACCTTATGATTTCAACTGTATGTCCAGTGGATTTTCAGCCATCATGGATATTGTTCTGGATCTCATGATTCGTATGGTCAAGAAAAAAGGACGTATTTTTGAATTTGACCTTCCCGGAATTGTACTTATAGATGAGATCGAAACGCATCTTCATCTTGAACTGCAGAAACAGATCATGCATATCCTAACCTGCCTGTTTCCAAATATTCAGTTTATCGTTTCAACCCATTCTCCGTTCGTGCTTAACAGCCTGGACAATGTGGTAATTTACGATCTTGAGAATCATATCGTTGTTGAAAATGGCTTGTCAGATGTACCATACGATGGAATTGTAAAAGGTTATTTCCAGGTTGATACCTTATCAGATACATTAAAAAATAAATTTCAGCAATATAAAACCCTTGTTCAGAAGCCGGAACTTACTGATGATGACTTTGAAAAAATTGCAGAGTTGGAAATGTTTTTGGATGAAATCCCTGATTACCTGGCTCTTGACATCACCACAGAATATCAGCAGTTAAAAGAAGAACTGGCACAACGGGAGGATATCTGATGGTAAAAATAGAACGTTCTTTTCCCGCTCCTGCCTCTTTGGAATCAGAAGCAAAAAAAGTTTCCGGAAGCTATGAACAGCCAGATGTTGTATCCCAGTTGAGAAAAGATTTTCACGATAAGTGCTACATTTGCGAACTGAAAAATCTTCAGGATCCTCAGGTAGAACACCTTTTGCCTCATAAAAACGGAAAATACCCTGAACGAAAATTTGACTGGAACAATTTGTTTTGGTCATGCAGTCACTGCAATGGAATAAAAAATCAGAAGAAGTATGATGACGGAATTATAGACTGTTGTAAAAATGATCCAGAGCTTATGATGACGTTTAAATTAAAAGATGGAAAAACTGAAATTTCAGCCAAAGATGAACATAATTCCATGGCAGTAAGAACTGCTCTGCTCATTTACGAATCTTTCAATCTTCTCAACACTGGTATGCGGACATATAAAAGTGCAATGCGCTACAATGAACTTACAAAGGAAATGAACCTTCTATATGACAATCTTGAAGCATATAGAAAAAATCCTGATTCCAGATATATACAGCGAAAACTAAAGGCACTGCTCCGTCGAGAATCTGCATTTGCTGCCTTTAAAAGAAACTACATAAGAGATAACTATAAAGAATTCCCACAATTGCAGTCTTATATAAAATAGCTCCTGTTTTATATGGCAGGAGTTATTTTATTCTTCCCCTTTTATTGAAAATATGCAATTGTTACTGATTTCTCAGCTTGTCATTCGCCAGAAACAGAACCGGGTTCCGATTTATTGTGCTAACAGAGAAAATATAGATACAATCATTGAAATCTATTTTCGCTGATCCGACACCGTCAATTTTTCAGACAGATCCCCTGAGCATTTTATATTTTATGAGTCTCATTATGTATCGTTACTTGCTTGTTACAATCAGCGTAAAACCAGAAGAATTTTTCAATACAACATCAGATTTATTTGCAATAACTGTCTGTTTTTACTATGATTGTCAACAATTATCCACTTATAAATCATAATATCCGGATATTCCTCAAGTCTGAAATCAATTCCCCATACGAAATTTTCTCCAAAATCAACCTGTCCATCACCCAAAGGGGAACTATAATCATGACAAAGATTAAAAACACAAAGAAGGGCATGGCAAAAAAGACATTAAGTATGTCACTTGTTGTTGCAATGCTTGCTACTTCTAATGTGCCGGTATGGGCTGCTGAGTTCAGCGATGGCAGTGATGTTGCTGTTGAGACTGAAGCTCCGGTTGCTGAAGCAGCAACTGAATTTTCTGATGATACTGTAGAAACTCCGGCTGTAGAAAATGATGAAACTACTGCAGCTGTAGCTACTGAAGGTGCAAGCAACAACTTATATACAGGAGCAATTACATTTACAAATGTTACAGATAACGCAATTGAGTGGGGAAAAGAAATTTTTGCAGATGTTTCTGTAAAAAATGCCCAGACAGGAAATGCTCAGAGAAGAGTATATTACGCTTGGAAAATCAATGGTGTTGCACCATCTTATGATAGCTTCCGTCTTTGGAATGGAGAGGGAACCATTTCTTCAGGTGATTTAGAGGCTAAAGATGCTGGAAAAACAATTACATTAATGCTGGCAGTAAAGGATGACGAAGGTAAAGTTTCATGGACTTACGAATCATCCGCTATCACAATTAAGAAAAAACTGATCAGCAATTATGTAAAAGTTAATACAGATGCTATTGATAGTCCGGTTTATACTGGAAAAGAACAGAAAGTAGCTGTTCCAGATAATCTCTTAAATCGAATTGATGGTACAACTGGAACTAATCTTACAAATGAATCTAATTATAAAGCAACTTATACGGCAAAAGATTTTATCAATGTCACAGATGAAGGTATTACAGTTACATTGACTCCTGATGAAAGTAAACTTCCAGGCTATACTGGTGAAATAAAATATTCTTATAAAATTGCACCTAAAGAGTTGGATGGTTACATGGAGTATCAGAGCTATATGAAAGCAACTCTTTCAAATACTTCATATGCATATACCGGAAATACAATAACAAAAATTAAAGCATCCGATATTACATTAGTAGATCGTGAAACAGGTGACGATTTATCAAACTATTTAAATGTTGACAAAGATGGATTTGTAGATGTTATAGGATCACCTCAAAATGTTGATGCAAGTAATAACTTATGGATAACTTTAATTGAGGGAACTCCCAAAAAAGGAAATAAGAACTATAACATTAAAGGCGCTAATTTAGCACGTAGACGCATTCCTACAGATAATCAGATGACTGTTGTAACACGTGATTTATCTACAGTTGTTGCGACAATTCCACAGCAGAAGTACAACAATGGAAAGAAAGTTGAAATCAAATTTTCTGATATCATTTTTAAGGACAAATCTACAGGTGAAGTATTAAATCTGACATCTGATGATGTTGAAGTATCTGTTCCTGATAATGCAAAAGAAAGTGGTGAAACTTACACTGCTACTATTTCTGCAAAAGAAGGCAGTGAAAATGTGAAGGGAAATACGACAGCTGATTTTACCGTTTATTCTTCTGACATTGGAACAGCTGAATTCTTTAACGGAACATCACAAATTAATTTACCACAGAAATACTATACAGGTGAACAGGTTACTTTCACTGCCAAAGAATTAGGAACTCTGAAGATCAAAGATACAAATGGTACTTGGGTACCTGTAGATTCTAAAGATTATGAAATTGTATATGGTACTAATGTAAATGCTGACGTCAACGGAGTAAAAGCTGGTACACTTACCATCGTTGGTAAGAATAGTTATAAGGGAAGTTCCAAAACTATGACTTTCAGTATTGCCCCGGCAGCATTAAGTTCTGTTAAAACTGATGAATATGTAGAAATTTTAGATACTCAGGATCCAAAAGATTACAAAGATTCGCTTAATCTTGTTGTAAAGGCAAAAAGTGGTATAGGAAATTCTGTAAAAGAATTTACACTTACACCAAGTGATTATACTGTAAAATATGAATTTGACAGTTCTAATAATATCACTCATAAGGTAAAAGCTACAGTTACAATTACTAATCCTAATTTCAAAGGTGATAGTAAGGCAGACAATTACGATGAATCTGAGTTAACAGCAATGGCTCTTAAAGATGAATATATCAAACTTAGAGAGACTAAATTTACATATACCGGACAAGAAATTAAACCTGATTTTGATGTTGTTATTGGCGGAAAAGTAATCAACCCTGATTATTACACAGTATCTTACACAAACAATATCTATGCTGGTACTGCAACATTAACTGTAACAGGAAATGGAAGCAAATACAGCAATAAGAAATCTGCTAAAGTCACATTTACAATTGATCCTGCAAAAACAGAAGATTTAGTTGGTGTTCTTCCATCCAAACAGTACAGAGGATATTCATTGGAAGTACCAGCTGATGAAATTTATGCTACATTAAACGGAAATGAAATTGATGTTGCTAAGAACTTTACTTTATCATACGGTGAAAATCTTAACATTGGAGAAGGTACAGTAACTCTGACTCCAAAGAATGGAAACTTTACTGGAACTAAGACATTTACATTTAAGATAGTTGGTGAACTTATCTCTGGCGGTGATCTTAAATTCTATGATAAGAATGGTGTAGAAATTTCTAATCAGTATAATGTCTTTACATACGATGGCACAGAACATACTTTTGCTAAAACAATATTTGACACTACAAGTACTGCATATGTTGATAATAGTGGAAAAGCTTTTACTAAGAAATTGGTAGAGGGTACTGATTATGAAATCAAGTATGTCGATAACATTTATGGTAAAGATAATGAAGGCGCTGTACTTGTTGTTGCCAAAGGACAGTATGGCGGAGCATACAATGATTCATATATGAACATTGTCAACGGTGTTTACACTGATGCTGAAGGAAACAAGATTTCTAATGTTATTTATGCAGAAAGCTTTTATATTGAACCACAGGTAGTTCGTGATTCTAATGTTACTGTATCTAATGGAACTTATGCTGGTGGACTTCCTGTTAAGCCGGAAGTAAATGTTGTTGTAAAAGGTATTACATTAGTTGAAGGTAAAGATTACGACCTTAAATTCAGCAGCCGCCAGGATCGTACTAAAGCAACAGCAGGAAAAACACTGGATGTTACTGTTGTACCGAAAAATGGTTATGTTTCATCTTATAACCGTGAACTGAGCTATAACTGGGGAATCGATAAATTTGATCTTGCTAATGCAGATGTAACTGTTGATGGTGACAAAGTTACTGTTAAATGCGGTAGAGTAGATGTAGAAACAACAGAATATACCGTAGAAAAGAAGGATGGTAAAGTTACTGTAACAGCTAACAAAGATAGCAAGAACTATACAGGTTCTAAAACAGTTAATGCTGTAACAGAAGATCAGAAACCTGGTACTCCAATGATCAGTAGCGTTAAAGTTGTTGGCAATAAAGCAACTGCTATCCTTTCCGGTGATACAGAAGGTGCTGCAGGTTACGACTATGTAATCTCTACAGACCGCGACTGCATCACAAACAAAGACTACGCTTCTGTAAACAAGAATCAGGTTCAGACTTCTACTACATTCAAATATGTACAGCAGGGAACCTACTACGCATACTGCCACGCTTGGAAACGTGACGCAAACGGTAAGAAAGTATTCAGCGACTGGTCTAACGCATATCCATTCGTTGTATCCGCAATCACACCGGACGCTCCAGTTATCACAAACGTTAAAGTAAGCGGATCTACTATCAAAGTAACATACAAAGCAGCTGCAAATGCAACTGGTTACGACGTAGTACTTGGAACAGATTCCAAGAAAGAAAACGGTGAGACACGTCCATACCACTATGGCGATCACAAAGTACTGAACCTCAAAGAAGGTACAGTAACAGCAACATTCAAGAAGGTACCAAAGGGAACATGGGTAGTTGGAATGCATGCATTCAACAGAACATCCGAAGACGGAAAGAAAGTCTTCAGCCCATGGTCAAACCTGAAAAAGGCTACTGTTAAATAATCCTATTGGGTAAAGAAATATATAAATAAGAGAAATCATTGCTAGATTCTTAAAAGAATCAAATACAGTACTTTCCCTCGATGGGGGAAACAATAACAAACCAAAATCAAAGGGGAAGGACTGTATATATAGCAATGATTTTTCTTTTTATAAATATGTATTTTTACGACTTTATTTAACAGTTTAACATTAAAAGAGGTATACTAAAATGGAAAATGAACATTTATATATTGTAATAAATCAGGGCGAAGTTGTATTTGTATCCAAAGACGAAAATGAAGCGCATAACTATGCGGATGAACACAATTTTAATGCACAGGAAAATGTATTAGGTGAATGGGGAAACGATGATCCAACAGATGAAGATATTGCACAAGCAGCTTTTCAGGCCGGATTTGATGGCGAAATTTATTTTGTGGAAGAAATCAATTCTTCAGATTTAGAACCAGATGGCAGTATAGAATGTTCGGATGGATCTGAAATAGATGTTACAGATATATTGGATTTACTCGAAAAAGCAAATGAATCAGATAACGATATGTTATGATTGTTTAAATTTTTTGAATATATAACTATAAATGAGCAAGTTCGTAATTTTGCATAAAAGAAAGAGGCCTTAACTCGATTGTGTTGTATAATGAAAGTGCCGAAACAAACATTTTCAACGTTTACGAAAGAAGGTGCCTCTCGCAAATACTATACATCATTCTGCATTCATTTACAACCATCTTAAGAAATTAAATTTATTAGCTACTGGGGTCGGATCATTGAAAAAATCCGGGGAAAGTAATCTTTACATAAAATGATACAGAAATTTTTATAAAGCAAGAAGAACAAAAATTTCCAAATAGGACTCCTATCATCATTACGATAGGGGTTCTTTTTTGTCAAAATTTATTCTATGATTGTCGAAAAGTTTCTCTGGTAAACAAACAACAGCTCTGATAAAATATAAATACAAAATATGTGACAGGGAGGTGACATCCATAGTACATCAGACAGATCTGGCACAGACGATAGACCTTGCCGCAGGACGTGCAAGATATGACGAATGTGCCAAGAAACTATTAACCTATAAGGCAGTTGCTGCCTGGATCCTCAAATCCTGTACAAAAGAATTTTCCCAATACAGTGTTAAGTTTATCTGCGAAAACTGCTTAAAGGACAACATCGAAGTTTCCAGCCGGGCAGTGCATCAGGATCAGCCTGACCATACCGGGATACTGGATGGAAACGAACGGATAGACAGTCTTAATTCCGAGGCAAATGCAATCAGGGAACAGACTGTGTATTATGACATCCGTTTCAGGGCATACATCCCTAGCAGTGCAGATCCGGTGCAGCTGATCATCAATCTGGAGATCCAGTTAAATGACACTCCGGGATATCCGTTAGTTACAAGAGGTTTCTATTACTGCGCAAGAATGATATCCGAACAGTATGGGACTGTCTTTACCGGAGAACATTATGAAGAACTCCAGAAAGTCTACAGCATCTGGATCTGTCCGGATCCGGCAAAAAAACGCAGGAACGGAATCTTCCGCTATCACACAGTACAGGATACGGTATTGGGGAAACCTTATGAAAGTCCGGACAGCTATGACCTTATGGAAGTCGTGATCGTAAACCTGGGTGATGCTGATAAAGAAAGTGATCTGGAGATTCTTGATCTGCTGAACACACTCTTCTCTCTTTCCATATCCCCGGAAACGAAGAAAGCCCGTCTTCAGGATGATTTCGGCATTGCCATGACAGAAGAATTTGAAAGCGAGGTGCAGGATATGTGTAATCTTGGAAAAGCACTTGTTGAACAGGGTATTGAACAGGGCATCGAACAAGGCATGGAACAAGGTGTAGAGCAGAAAAATCTGTCCCTTGCAAAAATGATGCTCGAAGATAAAGAACCAATTGATAAGATTAAAAAATATACTGGTTTTGCTACAGATAAGTTAAAAGAGATTGCAAAATCCATGGGAATGACTCTTACCGCCTAAAGTTCTAAAAGAATATCTTTATGACCCTGTGGAGCTATACTTAACAGGAAACAATTTCATTACATAAAGCAGAAAAAGCTTTCAGTCATATCTTCCTGATATGATTGGGAGCTTTTTTACGCATTAAATACAGGCTTTTTTGAATATAACTATGTATTTTAACGAAAAAAGCTTATAAAAAACCAGTTATAAATCATCTGTCGCATATACTCTGCTCGTCAATATCCATTATATACAAAAAAATCCTCCGTAAAAACAACCTGTCCACCACCCAAAGGGGAACTATAATCATGACAAAGATTAAAAACACAAAGAAGGGCATGGCAAAAAAGACATTAAGTATGTCACTTGTTGTTGCAATGCTTGCTACTTCTAATGTGCCGGTATGGGCTGCTGAGTTTAGCGATGGTTCTGATGTTGCAGTGGCTACGGAAACTCCAGTTGCTGAAGAATTTAACGATGACGCAGACGCTACTCCAGTTGTAGATGATACTGAAAATGCTGCTGTTGCGGAAGAAACTTCTGTAGAATCTAAATATGATTTTTCAAATGTAAAATTAACAGCAAATCCAGCATGGGATAATAGTGGTAAATCTATTATTACAGGAACAATTAAAGATGATAAGGGCGTTGCAATTGCAGCGGGTAAACTGAAATATGACTGGATCGTTGATGGTGTAAAAATTGGAAATTATGCAAAAGATGCTTCTGATTTATCAAACACCAGCAATGTTTTTAAATTAGACAAATCTTATATTGGCTCTTCTATCAAAGTACGTTTCTATGATGCTAGTGAAACCAATACTGAAGATAAAACAGTAAAAGTATATGATTTAGGTACTATTCAGGCAGTTGATATCAGTAGCGTTACTATGACGGTACCAAGTGCTACCAGTGATTACTGCGGAAAAGTTCCAGAACAGACACCTACCATAAAAAATAATTCATTTGGTTTAGATAAAGACGATTTTACATATAACTACAATAGTACTAATGGTGCTAACGCAGGCTCTACTGTAACTGTAACAGCTACGCTTAAACCAGAGGTTGCATCTGAAAAAGGTTATAAAGGCCAGCTTTCTGCCACTTATAAAATTGTAGCAGTATCAAGCTTATCAGACCAGCAGATTGATATCACTGTAACTCCAAAAACAGCAGGTGAATATACAGGTTCTAAAATTGAACTCTCTACATCAGATGTTGTTGTTAAAATTAAAGATACAGATGTTGTACTTCCTGTAAAAAAAGTAGAAACAAAAGATCCTGCTGCAACTGTAAAAGGAACAACTGTAGCTGATAATGCTGACTTATTAATCACTTTTGATGAAGATGCATTAAAAGCAACCGGAAACTTTACTAGTGGTTTTACTACAACAGCTTCTAAAGCAGTCAGCATTACTCAGCGCGATTTAAAGAAGTGTTCTGCAAAACTTAATGTGACATATACCAAGGCAAATGTGAACGCTTCTGGCTTTACTGTAAATCTTAATCGTTTAGATATTACAGATGCTAATGGCAAGAAACTTAATTTAACCTCCAGTGATGTATCTGTATCTGTAAAGGCACAGAAATATGATCATGTTGGAACATATCAGGATGCCATTACTATTCTTGCAAACAAAGATGGTAACTGCATCAACAGTACTACAGCCGATTTAGTAATTTCTGAAAAGAATTTTGATGCTGATAGTGCAGCATTTGAAAATGCTGCTAAGTTAGGTTTATACAATACAGCAACTGATGCGTGGGAAGATAAATATGGCAAGGCTCAGACATATGAAAATAAGGAAATTACATTTACTAAAGATCAGTTAGGCAATTTCTTGCCAAAGGGAAAAAGTGGAGATTTTGATAATTTCTCTTTCAACTTTAGTTATTCTAATAACACAAATGCCTCAACTGAAAAAAATCTTGCAACTCTTACAGTAACAGGAAAAGCAGGATCTGATTATGAAGGATGTAGCAAAACTTTCTATTTTAAAATTAAACCGGCAGAAGTTAAAGCAACTACAGATAAAAAAACAACTACAGTTACAACTGCAGTTAAAGATACTGTAAAGGGTGTTGAAGTTGTTGAAAATGCATCAGCAGCTGATTATAAAAAAGATATTAACTTAGTTCTTAAAGCACAGAATGCCAAAACTGATTTGAATCCAGAAGTAGATACTTTTGATTTAGCAGAAGGAACAGATTATACTTGCGAATATAGTTTTGTAAAAAAAGGTAAATCAGGCTTTGAAAAACTTGATGTAGATGATGATTCAAATGTTGCAGGACAGTATGTAAAAATTGTTGCAACATTAAAGAATTCTAATTATGCTGTAGCAGCGGCTACTATATCATCGTTAGACAACAAAGTTGAAATGTATGGCAATACAAAAGATAAAACAATTACCGTATACGTACCTTTAGTAGAAAAAACTATTGCAAATACAGAAGTAACATTAGACAAAGATTCTTATGTATATACTGGTGAAACTATTGTTCCGAAAGTAACTGTAAAAGCAGGAAACAAAGTTTTAAAAGAAGGAACTGACTATTCTGTAACAGTAAAGAATGGCATTGATGTTGGAACTGCAACAGTTATAATTACCGCATTAGATGAAAGTGGTTATAGACCAGGTTCTAAAATTACTAAAGACTTTACTATTACCAAAGCTAAGACTTCAGACTTAATAGTAGAAATTCAAGATAAAGATAAGATTGTTTATAATGGAAAAGCATGGATTGATGGAAGCAAAAGTTCAAACACTGTAAATTATACATTAAAACTTGGTCAGAAAATAATTGACAATAGTTTATTCAAAGTTACATGGGGCGATAATGTAGATGCAGGTAAAACCGCTGGTAAATTTACATTAACACCAAAAACTTCTGCGGCTAAAAACTTCGAAGGAACCAAAGATGTCACCTTTGAAATTAAAGGCGAAACCGCTACCGGAACTTTGAAGATTTATGATGACAATGGAAAAGATATTACATCTACAGTTACTGGTACTAAGTATTATTATACAGGATCTCCTATCACCTTTGACAATGTGATTTTTACAGGTACAAACAAAAAAGGCGGAAAACTTGTAAAGGATAAAGATTATCAGTTAGTATATGTAGATAATACAGATGCTGGCACTGCATATGTTGCAATTGTCGGAAAAGGAAATTATGTCGGCAATAATACAATTACAAAAGCAGATGGAACAAAACTTGATAATGTAATCGCTTCTCTTTCTTATACTATTACAGGCGCAAAATTCTCCGCAAAACATATTACTGTAAGCAATGGCGTATATGCCAGCGGACTGGTTGTTAAGCCTAACGTGTCTGTAGTTGTTAATGGTGAGACTTTAGTTGAAGGTAAAGATTATGAATTATCTTATGACACTTCAAAAGCAATTAATGCAACTGAAGGAAAAACAATCAAATTTGTTGTCAAGGGTATCCATAAATATGCAGGAACAGTAGTTGATTCAGCTGCAAACGGTGATTATCTTGTCTTTGGTATCGATAAGTTCGATTTGAAGAATGCTTCCGTAACATCTGATGGAAAAACTGTAACTGTAAGAAATGGAAATGTAGTTGTTCCGTCTACAGAATATACATATGAAATTAAAGACGGAAAAGTTACTGTAACTGCCACTGAAGGTAACAAAAATTATACAGGTACTATTACAACTGATGTAAACAACACATTTGTTGGTGCACCGATAATCTCTAATGTTAAAGTTGTTGGCAACAAAGCAACTGTAGTTCTTTCTGATGAAGCAGAAGGCGCATCCGGATATGATTATGTAATCTCTACATCCAAAGATCCTTCTGATAAAGATGCACGTATCGATGTTGTTAAGAATCAGGTTCAGACAACAGCTAACTTCAAATATGTTCCACAGGGAACTTACTATGCATACTGCCATGCTTGGACACGTGATGAGAATGGTAAGAAAGTATTTGGTGAATGGTCTAACAGCTATGCATTCTCTGTAACAGCGATCACACCGGATACACCAGAGATTCTCAGCGTTAAGACAAAAGGTTCTACAATCACAGTAACATATAAAGAATCTGCTAACTCTACAGGATATGACGTAGTTCTCGGAAAAGGTTCCAAGAAAGAACACGGAGAGACACGTCCATATCAGTATGGAAAATACAAAAAATTAAATGTTAAACCAGGTGTATGCAAAGCTGTATTTAAGAACATTCCTGCAGGAACATATTATGCAGGAGTACATTCCTGGAACAGAACAGCTTCTGAAAACGATAACAAAGTATTCAGTAAGTGGTCAAATCTGGAAACTGCTAAAGTTAAATAATCCATTTGGGTAAATAATACAGATTCCTAAAAAGAAGGCTCCGGTCATTGCGACCGGAGTCTTTCTTTATCGGCAATTTTGCACGCTAAATCAACATAATCTGTCATGGACGCTGTGAAAGTTGTGTGCTATATTGATTATATAGGAATGCTCCAGATAGCTGTTTCTGTCTGAAACGTTTAGTTAACACTAACATACACTTTTAGGAGGGAAAAGAATGAAGAAAACAAGCAAAAAATTACTCTCTTTTTTACTGGCGTTTGGAATGATCCTTTCCATGTTTGCAGTGACCTCTGCTACAAGTTGGGCGGCAGATGAACATGTTCCTGCATCGGCAACCTTAGTTGCCTATCCGAAGCCGGCAACAGAATCCCTGGCTTCCTTATCGTCCAAAGTTTCCGGACTAAAATCAAGTAATAAGGCAGTTGTCACTGTCAAACTGTCAAAATCCACCTACGGCACTTCACAGACATACTATACGATTCTGGCAGTCCCAAAGAAAGCCGGTATAGCCACTGTTTCTTTTAAATGTCAGGGTAAAACATATAAAATAAAGGTAACTGTTAAAAAATATGTAAATCCTGTTAAATCAGTAAAGATCGGCGCAACTACTGTTCCGGGTTCCAGATTTAAATCTTCTTCTGAAACAAGTCTCAGCTACGCAAAATTTGCCGGAAAGAAAGTAAAAACAACGGTTACTCTTGCAAAAGGATGGAAGCTTGACAAACTGTACATATATAGTGGAAATAATCCTGCGAATGGCAGTATGAAACCTGCGATCGAATACCTGCAAAAAGGGTGGATGCGCAGTGAATCCGTAACAAACGGAAGCAAGATCCCGGTAGCGGGAGGAAAAGGTTTCAGGATCATGTTTACTGCAGTTAATTCTAAAACCGGTATCAAAGAACGTATAACTATCGAACTTAGATAAAGGGGAAAAGAGGGCTCTGACAGATGAAAAAGAAATTATTAGTTTTATTACTGACTTCTTCCATGATTTTAATGAATTTTGCTCCTGCATATGGTGCAGGTGATTTTACTGACTCGGATAATGTAACAGCTGTAGAAAATCCAGGTTCATCTGATGTTGATGCGATTCCTGACATGGGTAATGCGGTAAACGACGAGATGAGTTTTTCTCCTGAGGAATTCGATAACAGCGGAGAGTTCAATGACACTGAAGATGAGTTTACTTCGGAACAGACAGACGATGATTTCTTTTCGGATGAAAAGGAAATGCCTTCTGTCCAGGAGGGAGATACGCTGGTTGAAAATGCTGGTCAGGGAATAACATCCAGTACTTCCACATATTCCTCAAAGTCTTCCTTTGGCCGGAGAAAGGCTCTTTCCCAGCTTCAGGGTATGGGAATCAACAGCGGTTCTTACAACTGGAACTGGGCAAATCCTGAATATACTTCCTATTATACAGATGAGGCAGGAAATCTTCACATTGTTGCCTGGAAAGATCAGACTTTATACGATGCTGTCTGCAATTCCGATCTTAATGTTACCAATGTAACAACAGTAAAGCTTCCGCTTCCATTGTGGGGAGGATTCTATGCTGCACCGGACGGGAACTTTTATGTTGCAGCAGGACAGAAAAATCTGAATGAAGACAACAGCATAACTGCTGTCCGAATCCTTAAATACAGCCGTGCCTGGAAACTGCTTGGTGCAACGGACATTGGCGGCGGATACACAAATATGTTTGAAGGAATCTACATTCCTTTTGATGCTGCTTCCCTGCGCATGACCCAGATCGGTTCTGCCCTGATCGTCCATACAGGACGGGAAATGTATGGAATGGAAGGGATACACCATCAGAGTGATATCACTTTTGTTATCAACACTCAGGATATGACGCTTATTAATTCAGATATGCCTTATTGCAGCCATTCCTTTAATCAGTTTGTTGTAAATGACGGTTCTCATGTATATTTTCTGGATCATGGGGATGCTTATTATAGAGGTCTGATCCTGTCTTCTTTCTCCGCATATTCCGGTGGATATATTGCCCAGGATCATGCTGTAAATCTCTTTCCTTTTATGGGAGCTACAGGTGATAATTATACCGGATGCGAGGTAACCGGATTTTCTCTGGCAGGAAATAATCTGATCACAGTAGGCAAGTCTGTTCCCCATGGTTTTGCTGTGAATGGACAGACCGGATATGAGAATCTTAACAAAAATATCTTTATGATAATCACAGATAAGAACAGTATGGCTTCCAGATTTATCTGGCTCACTCAGTATTCACCGTCAGGAGCAGAAATAACTCTGACAGAACCAAAACTTATCCCTGTAGGAAATAATCAGTACGCAGTCCTTTTCTCAGAGGAAACCTCAGATCAGAGTATTCTGCATTATCTCCTTATGGATGCTTCCGGAAACGTGATATTATCCAAGTTATACAAGAATGTAACGATCCAGACGGATTCCCAGCCGATCTTATGGGGACGTAATATTGTATGGGTATCCGGAAATTATGATAACGGCAACTATGACAGTTCCCGCACATACCTGTATGAAATCCCTGTAGTAACAATTCCACTTAATGGAATTGCTCTGAACCAGACAAATCTGACAATTGACGAAGGCAATACACAAAAACTCACGCCTTCCTTTACACCATCCAACTCTGATGATGTAAAAGATGTGGTCTGGACAAGCAGTAATCCTGGGGTTGCGTCTGTCTCAGAGGATGGAACCATTCAGGGGAACGGTTATGGTCAGGCAGTAATCACTGCTTCTGCCGGAGATTTTCAGGCCCAGTGTCAGGTGACGGTAAAGGTATCTGAGAACAACTCACCACTGACAAAACCTGTGCTGAAACTTTCCCAGAAATCTGCAGATCAAATACATTTGACCTGGAAAAAGGTTCCGGGTGCCAAAGGATACCAGATTTACTGCAAGACAGATTCCCAGTCTTCTTATAAGCGGATAAAAACCCTGAAAACAGGAGCTGTCAGTTTCGATGCAGCTGTAGTACCGGGAGTAACCTATTCATTTAAAGTCCGTGCTTATGGAACCAACGCAAGTGGAAAAAACAAATATTCTAAATTTTCAGCGGTGAAATCAAGAAAAGCTGCTGTCCCGGTTCCATCTAAGGTTTCATGTAAAATGAGTAACGGTGGTACAGAGGTTTCCTGGAAAAAAGTAGCCGGTGCTTCCGGATATGTAATTTATCGCAATGGTTCTGCAGTCAAAACAGTGAAGTCCTCTGTCTCAACCTGGAAGGACACAAAAGCTTATGATTCCCAGACAGGCATGTACTGGGTTTATAACTATTATGTAAAAGCTTTTAAGACAGTAAACGGCAAGCGAATATACAGTAAGCCCACAAAAACGATAAATCTTTACTCGTAAATTATAAAACTACAAAAGTCACTATCACTTTGGTAAATAAAGTATAAAACAGGGCAGTCTCATCGGCAAAATCTTTGCCGGGAGGCTGCCCTGAGTATTTGTTTTATTTCACTTCTACTAATTCAATCTTGAAGTTAAGTTCTTTTCCAGCCATTTCGTGGTTTGCATCAAATGTGATATTTTTCTCATCTTTAGCTGTTACTTTAACAGGGAATGGCTGACCGAACTGGTTTGACAGGTATACCTGCTGGCCAACTGTCAGGTCTTCGGAACCTGGAAGCTGGGCGATTTCCATAGTGAAGATAGCGTTTGGATCTGCCATACCGTATGCTTCTTCAGGCATAAGGTGAACATCAATGATCTGACCAACTTCCATGTCAGCTACAGCAGCATCAAACCCTCTGATCATCTGGCCTGCACCGCAGATGAATTCCAGCGGTTCGCCACGGTCGTAAGAAGAATCAAACTGTGTTCCGTCATTGAAAGTTCCTCTGTAATGTGTGCGGCAGGTTTTTCCTACATTGCGTCCTGTAAGCTGTGGCTGTGATCCGCCACATCCACCGCATCCGCCACCGCAGCTGTCTCCGCAGGAGTGTCCCTCCTCATGGCTGCCACAGGAATGACCTTCTTCATGATGGTGATGGTCGCAGTTAGCTCCGGAAGATACTAATTCGCCTTTTAAATAACTTTCAACTGCCTGGTCGGTATTTCCCTGGGCTCCGGCGCATAATTCGATTCCTGCCTCTGTGAGAGCTGTCTGAGCACCACCGCCGATGCCACCGCAGATCAGAACATTTACACCCTGCTCAGCAAGCAGACCTGCAAGTGCGCCATGTCCTGTACCGTTAGAACCGATCACTTCACTGGAAACTACTTTGTTGTCTTCCACTTCATAAACTTTAAAAGACTCTGTTTTTCCAAAATGCTGAAAAATCTCTCCATTATCGTATGTTACTGCAATTTTCATTTGAAAAATCCTCCAAATTATTTTTTATACCCATTCAGTCCAGTATAAACTGTCTGCGACTCAAAAGCAAGGCTATTTGATCAGGTAATTCTCAATTCCATTTGCAATTCCCCGTACCATTTTTTTCTGATAAGAACTCTGCTGCATACGGCGGTCTTCGGAAGGATTACTCATATATCCCATCTCGATAATCGTTGTCGGAACTTTGCTCCAGTTATTTCCGGTCATAGAGTCTGTTTCCCAGACGTATTCTTTTCTGCATCCTGTAACTGACACATATGCATTGAGCACAGCCTCAGAAAGAGCTTTGTTTTTTCTGTACATAGATGAAATATAAGGACTGTTTCTGGTTGTGCAGATAGTCAGTGCTCCACTGATAGAGGAATTATCACTTCCATTGGCATGGATACGGATATACGCATCTGCTTTTGCCTTATTTGCCACTTTTGCGCGGTCAATACAGCTGAGAGCTACTTTACTGTTGGTTCTGGTCATTACTACCTTAAAACCTCTTTTCTGAAGAAGGGTTCTTAGCTGAAGACCAATGCTCAGGTTAAGCTTATATTCCTCCACTCCTGTAGCAACACCCTGGGTTCCGGACGTATCTTTCTCTTTCAGCTGGCTGGAACCAGGCCCAAGAGGTTCATAACCACCGGCAACGACAGCAGAATGCCCCGGATCCAGTACAACAACAGGAGTCCAGACCCCTTTACTGTTGATCTTTCGTCCATTTACAGTCTGATTGATACGCATTCTTCCGGTCTGTTTGCCAAAATACCTGAAACGATTATGAATACGGTGCCACCCTGTAAGCATAGTACCGTCTGCGGCAAAACAGTAATAATACTTGCCGATTTTGTGCAGATCTGTCAGCTTTTTGCCATTCTTATAATAGTATTTTTTTCCACCGTAGGTTTTCCATCCGGTGAAAGTACTGCTGACAGATGCTGCCTGGACATCTGTAAAATCTACAGCAGGTAAAGCTGTGACCAGGAGAAGAATACACAAGAGCCAGATAAAACATGATTTTCTTTTCTTCATACATGATTTCCTTTCATTTAGAGATGTTTTAAGTAAGGGTTCTGTATGTTGATTATATCATGTAATTGTCTGGGAGTGTGGAAAAAAGCACATAAAAAGAAAGCCCCGGTCGCAATGACCGGAGCCTTCTTTTTTAGGAATCTGTATTAATTACCCAAATGGATTATTTAACTTTAGCAGTTTCCAGATTTGACCACTTACTGAATACTTTGTTATCGTTTTCAGAAGCTGTTCTGTTCCAGGAATGTACTCCTGCATAATATGTTCCTGCAGGAATGTTCTTAAATACAGCTTTGCATACACCTGGTTTAACATTTAATTTTTTGTATTTTCCATACTGATATGGACGTGTCTCTCCGTGTTCTTTCTTGGAACCTTTTCCGAGAACTACGTCATATCCTGTAGAGTTAGCAGATTCTTTATATGTTACTGTGATTGTAGAACCTTTTGTCTTAACACTGAGAATCTCTGGTGTATCTGGTGTTATTGCTGTTACAGAGAATGGGTAGCTGTTAGACCATTCGCCAAATACTTTCTTACCATTCTCATCGCGTGTCCATGCATGGCAGTATGCATAGTAAGTTCCCTGTGTAACATATTTGAAGTTAGCTGTTGTCTGAACCTGATTCTTAACAACATCAATACGTGCATCTTTATCAGAAGGATCTTTGGATGTGGAGATTACATAATCATATCCAGATGCACCTTCTGCTTCATCAGAAAGGATAACAGTTGCCTTGTTTCCAGTAACCTTAACACTGCTAATCATTGGAGTGCCCGGTTTCTGATTTTCAGCACCACTTACAGTAATTGTTTTAGAACCTGTATAATATTTGCTGTCTTTAGTTGGTGTAACAGTCACTGTACCATCTGTATTTTCTGTAACGACATATTTTTCAGATGGAACTTTAACGTTTCCATTCATTACAACGACAGATACAGTACCTGCTGCATTTTTGGTTGCTGTAACATCACAACTAGAAAGATCTTTTTTGTCAATTCCCCAGCTAAACTGTTTAGTCTGTCCTGTATATCCGTTGATACCTTTAACTGAAACAGTATATTTCTTGGTATCGGTAGGTTCTGTATAAGCACCGGCACCAACCAGTTCATAATCTTTACCTTCTTTTAAGGTTAAGGAATCTCTTCCGTAAGATACAGTTACTACCGGTTTAACTGCCATTCCTTCTGCATATGTTCCATTTGCCACAGATACATTCTGATCAGACAATGTTACTGGAGTAATTGTAAATGCTTTGTAAGTGATGGCATTTACTTTCTTTCCGTTCTCATCTTCGAAAGTCTGAGTATTATCACCGGCATAATTACCTTTTCCAACTACTGCAATATAAGCTTTATCATTAGCATCGCCTGTTACATTATGGAAGTATTTGATCTCGAAATCTTTACCTTCTTCTAATTTAACAGTTTTATGGGTAATAGGATCTGTATATGCGTAATTAAATGATGCTGAAGCAAATGTATGTGCTTTTCCATCATAGATGAATGATGCGTTAGCTACATCCACTTCTTTTCCATTTTCATCATATACTTTGAATGCGTTAGCTATTGCATTGCTATGTGTAATGGTCTGTCCAACAATCTTAAAGGAGACTTCCTTGCTTCCAACAAAGTTTTTGTTAGTAGTCTTTGGAGCAAGTGTTAATGTGCCTGTACCAACTTCCTTGTTTGCATCCTTTGAATCAGGATAGCTGATTGTAAACTGGCTAAGGTCAATATTTACCTTACCTAATTTAGCAGTAATCTGTGTTGTTCCACCACCTGTTGTTACTGTAGGACGAATCTGATGTCCGGTATATTTCTGATCATCAATATTTACTGTTAAGGAAGACATATCAGCCGGTGTAATGGTAAAGGTAGTGGTGGTAGTAGATGTAGTATCATAATCACCTTTTCCTGCAAGTGTTACTGTTGCTGTACCTACGTTTGTACCATTAGCGATGGATTTGATCTCGTAATCTACATCTTTTTCAAGCTCTTTTGATCCGTCTTTTACAATTAACTCAGGGATAATTGCTTCTCCGGTGTATGTATAAGAAGACTTTTCTGTAGATACTGTCCATGTACCTGCCTGAGGTTTACTTATCTTAGAATAACGATATATTGCTGCTGGTTCAGAAGTATTATTAACTCCGTTTGTATCTAATCCCCAGAAGTTTTTATTTTTAATGGTAATCTTGGTACATACAAAATCACCTAAATCATTTGTGCCAGTCTCAGTTTGATCTGTCGTATTATTTGTATAGAAATACTCAACTGTATAATCTTTATCTTTTACAAGATTAAATTCTTTGGCCGGAGTAGCTGTGTTTTTACCGATAACCGTCAGTTCCGGTGCATAAGATTCTGCTTTCTTTGCATCATCTTCTACATATACTACTTTTTCTGCCGCTTTGACATCTTTGTCTGTATCTGCAACAGAAGCTGCCTTGATTTGGAATTGTACTCTGAGAGTACTTCCAGCATAATCACCGATACCTTTTACAACCAATACAGCAGTACCTGCATCTGTATTGCGTTCGTAAGTAAAGTTAGGATCGTAGGAAACATTTGGTAACAGTTCATAAGTTTTGTTGTTTTTGTCTGTTGCCATTAATTTACCTAATTTTGCAGCATCTTTTGTGATTGCTGCGCCGGTATAGTCTTCTGCCATGCTTGCATAAGGAGTCTCTACACCATTTACTTTTACTTTTCCATCAAATTTTGCATTTACATCATCAAGTTTCTGGTTGTAAACAGTAAATGTTGCTGTAGCTGTTCCTTCGTAGTTAACGCAATTGTCTTTTGCTTTAACAGTAGCTGTATAATTTCCTACGGCGCCTGTATTGCTCTGAACAGAAGTTACTTCAAATGCGCTTGGATTTAAGTATGTATATGCATTTCCATCTTTGTCACGGATTTCTTTTACAGATAACTGAGAGGGAGTAATCTGTCCATTCTGTGTTTTTAAATCATTTAAAATAACAGTACAGTTACTTAAATCCACTTTTTTGATTGTGAAATCAACATCAGAGATAGTAATATCACCTGAATTTGAATAATTGGTTTTATCATTGTTCAAAGCAACAGAGACCTTATATTCACCGGCTTCTGCAGCAGTACTAACAGCAGTTCCACTTTTGCTTACACTAATATTCTTGATTACTGTTTTGCTGTCTAACACAGCACCGCTCTTAGTATCTTTAAGAACAATATCTTCTTTCTTTGGAGTCTGGTCTTTTCCATTATAAACTACAGCTGGATTAGCCAGTTCTGCAGTAATATTCTTATCTGCAGCATTGTATGCAACTTTTGCAATTCCTAATTTTGTGCTACCACCATTATTGACTGTAGAAACTGAAATCTCGCCAGTATAATATTCTGTATCTCTTGGCTGGATGCGGAGAGTAATCTCGCTATCAGTATTAACAAGGCCCTTGGTTCCTTCAACTGTTACGTTGAAATCGCCATTTGTATATGTAAGGGTATGATTTGTAGCAGCTGTAACAGAAAGACTCGTAATCCAGTCATTTGCATCGTTATGTTCTTTTCCGTCATAGTCTACAGTTTTTGTGGTAATGGTTGGTGTACAACCTGAGATATTATTTTTAGAAATAGTTACCACATTAGATTCAAATGAAAATTTCATTGGATCCACACCAGATGTATACGCAGCAGATGCGTCACGGGATAAGACTAACTGTAAAGTTTTTCCGCAATCTAATTTATCAGGTGTATACATATGATTTGTCTGAATATCTTGGATGCTAGTGCTGCCTTCGGCAACAACTTTGCCATCAACTTTCCACTGATAATCAACAGCGCCATCTGTTGCGGTAATTCCTGTCAGGTCTAATTTATCAAGTTCAGCGGCTTTTCCCCATCCATTCTCTTTTAATGTAAAGCTTACTTTTGTTTCACCTGCCTGTGCAACATCCGCATTATCAGAATCAGCAACAACCGGAGCATCCACAGAATTTTCGGAGAATGCAACTGCGTCAGAAGCATCTTCTACAACTGGAGCCTCTGTAGCAACTGATGCATCAGAACCATCGCTGAACTCAGCAGCCCATACCGGCACATTAGAAGTAGCAAGCATTGCAACAACAAGTGACATACTTAATGTCTTTTTTGCCATGCCCTTCTTTGTGTTTTTAATCTTTGTCATGATTATAGTTCCCCTTTGGGTGGTGGACAGGTTGATTTTGTAGAAAAAAATTGTTTTGAGTAGAGCAATATAGAAATAAAAGTTAAAATGAAATGATTTATAACTGTATTATTTACGTATAATATTTATTATTTCACAATTATACAATTACGTTGGCTGTTGATCGGCGGAATTATATTTGATGATTATATAAATCGTTGTATTCTATATGAAACGAAAAAAGAAATCGTTGCATTTCGATTGGAACGATTTTATACTATAAATTACAAAGCAATATTGGGTTTCAAAGGGGTGAAAATGTGGAGGAGAATGTATCATGAGGGAAAGCAGAACATTGGAATATAAGGAAAATCTGTCATCTAATACGTTTCTGAAAACAATCAGTGCCTATGCTAATTATGGCGAAGGAAAGATTATATTTGGAATCAATGATCAGGGGAACATCATCGGCATAACAGATCCCGTGAACGGATGCCTGAATCTGGAGAATAAGATCAACGACAGTCTCAGTCCTGTGCCGGAGTTCCGTCTGGAGATACAGGAGAATACGATTGTGCTCACTGTTTATGAAGGCAGGTATAAACCTTATCTCTATAAAGGTAAAGCTTATAAAAGAAATGATTCTTCTACAGTTGAAGTGGATCGTCTGGAATATAACCGGTTGATCCTGGAGGGCTGTAATCAGACTTTTGAGGAGATCACTTCATTCAACCAGCAGCTTACTTTTGCTAAATTGGAAACAGAATTTATCCGGGTGATGGGCATTGAGAAGATCAATAAAGATATTTTAAAAACTCTTGAACTGTATTCTGATCAGAGTGGGTTCAATAATGCAGCTGCACTTCTTGCTGATGATAATCAGTTTACGGGAATAGATATCATACGTTTTGGTGATGCCATAGATGAGATCATGGACAGGGAATCACTGGAAAATATTTCCATACTTTCTCAGTTGGAAAAAACACTTCAAATGTTCCGAAAGTATTATCAGTATGAAAAAATAGAGGGAGCCGAAAGGAAATGTATTGACAAAATCCCGGAAAAAGCCTTCAGGGAAGCAATAGCCAATGCTCTGATCCATCGAATGTGGGATATCCCGGCATCTATAAAAGTCAGTATGTATGCGGACAGGATTGAGATCAGTTCTCCGGGAGGGCTTCCTGCCGGAATCAGCGAAGAGGAATACCTGAATGGTCAGATATCCATACTCAGAAATCCTATTATCGGAAATGTGTTCTTCCGGCTGAAATATATTGAGAAATTTGGAACCGGAATCATGAGGATCAATCATGCTTACAGGAACGCACTGATAAAACCATCGTATCAGTGTTTTTCTAATTCTATCAAAGTAATTCTTCCTGTTATAAAGGAAAACTATGACCTGAACGAAGCCGAACAGATACTGGTCAACATCCTTAAGGGAAAAGAAAAAATGTCAAGATCAGAAATTGAGAAAGCAGCAGAAATGGAAAAGAGTAAAGCAGTACGTACTCTGAACAGCCTGATTGAAAAGAAAATCCTGAAAAAAACAGGTGCAGGCAGGGGAGTCAGATACACCTTGAAATAGCAGAAAGCAATATCCCTGTCTTTTCCCATAGATCCAGCCGTGTTTTATAAGAGGATACTGTCCCCGGTGCATGCCGGATTATTTTTGATGACAAAAAATGTAAAAATCACTATAATATAAGTGTCCCAATATCATAAATCTGCATTCAGGATTTATGATACTAATAATCAGTACAGGAGGTATATGTGATGAAGAAAAAAGTTTTAACTGTCATTTTATCCGCTGCATTAGTCAGCACATTTTTCGTTCCGGTATCCGGAGCCGAATTTACCTGTCCCGAACCGGCAGCGGAAAGCTTTTCGGACAGTACAGACGAAGTAACAGACAGCAAAATACTGCAGCCGGAAGAAAAAAGCAGTGAGTTATCAGAAAATCCTGATGTCAGCTCCAATGAACAGTCTGCAGCACTTGATGATGAAGATGAAGTTATTGGACCTGATAAACTGGAGCTGGTCAAAGGGCCTGATAAATCTCCTTATTTGTTAGGTAGTATTACCGGTATAAACACCATTGATCTTACAGGCTTAATATTAAAACTGAGCGATGATACCAAAACCTGTGAAGCAACAATGGATGAATGTCTGTCGGACTGGATGGCTGACTCTATAGGCAACCTGTATACAGGAAGCCTTCTGGACAGCAACTTTAAACAGATTACAGATAATGATTACGATGTTTATCTGGGACCCGGTGAATATTATGCTCTGATAGACTATAGCGAAGGGGTTGATGTGAAAGTTCCCATCTCCATCCGGGTTCCGGATGAAACACCTGTCCTAACAAAAACAGGTCCTGACAGATATGAAGCAACTTCTAAAATCTGGGACAGATCAGCATATGGATTTTTTACTCCGGAAACCACTGGCAGCTATGCAATTTTATCAGGAGAAGATCATCCGGCTTTTCTGTTTGATGAATCTGGAAAAAATGTATCTGAGCAAAACGGTGTTTTTGATCTGCAGGCCGGTCATAAATATACCATATTAAATACAGAATTCTTTAGTGAAACTGAAGCCCACATCAGTGCAGAACTCGCTTATAACATTGCCTCCATAGAACCGGTCGGCGATTTCAGTCAGAAAACTACCTATTATACGCCTGTAGATTTCAACAGAGGCGGTTTTACTGCAAAAGAAAAAGTTGGCATAGGTGAAAGATGGAATGGAAAAATAAAAATTAATTACGTCAATGGAGAATCAGAAATCATTTCTTCCCGCAACGGAAGAAACAAATACGGTATGAGCGTGCAACGCTACGTTATTTATAATGGAAAAAGTGAATACCCTGATGCAGGTACCTATGATGTACACATCGGAATTCAGGGCTCTGATAAAGAAACAGTGATCAAAAATGTATCTGTCAAAAAATCTTCCGCAATGCCTACGATCAACAATAGCGGTACAAAATCCTTATCTGTCGGCAGGCGTGAAGTCTGCGCACGTATTAAAACCGGAAAATCAACAAGATATGTTGTATCCGGAGATTTTCAGCAATATAACTCCCAGCGGGCAGGAATTTCCATTTATACAGAACGCAATGGCATCCTCGACTGGAATGGCTATTTCGGATATGTTCAGAACGGAAAAGCCTGCTCCTTAAAACCAAACACTGTTTATTATTTAGTCTTTAATCTTTACGATACCTGGGCAGAGAAAGATTCCGTATCATTTACATTAAAACCACAGTCTGCCTCAATCTCAAAATGTGTTGCCCGGATGAAAGACAGTACTTATACATATACCGGAAAAGCGATTACGCCGTCAGTAGATGTCTCGGTAGACTCAGCAAGTGGCACATACCTTTTTAAAGATATTGATTATACTCTGACCTACAAGAATAATATCAATGTCGGAACTGCAACTGTAATAATCAAAGGTAAAGGTACCTATAGCGGCAGTTTAAAACTGAATTTCAAAATCCAGCTCCGGAAGCCAGTTCTTAAATCAGTTAAAAAATCCGGCAGCACAGATGTAAAATTAACCTGGAAAAAAACTACCGGTGCAACAGGATACGAGATATACCGGACTTCAGGAAACAGCTGGAAGAAAATTGCATCTGTAAATTCTACGAGTTACACAGACAAAAAATTGGAAAAAGGTACCCTGTATAAGTATAAAATACGTGCTTATAAAAATGTAAACGGCAAAAAACAATACAGTGAATACTCACCTCAGAAATCTGTGAAACGATAAATTATTTAATTTTGCTTCGACTTCACTTGAATGAATTCGTTTTTAACTATGGCATTCTCCGAAGACGAACGCTCTTCCTTGTACGAAGATATAATAATCATGGTTTCAAAATCATGATCCCAGAGTATACACCTTGTCAGAGAAGGTGTATACTCTGGGATATCTCTACCGTATTAATGACAGTATACAGGGTAACTCAGAGACAGGCAGCAAGGTCTTTGTATTGCCATCTAAAGTTGCCATCAACAGTCAAGAGAAAACCTATATTTGATAGTGTAAACTTATTGTAGGAAATTAATAGACAGAGTAATAATTCACAATAAAAACCATCCCGACTATGTACATTATTCATATAGCTGGGATGGTTTTATGTATGGGTAAGGAATTTTATGTTATATAAATTTTAGAGTTCTTTTATGTGGAGATTATTATCTTTCCGGTTATTTTCGATGGTCAGACCCCTCCAGACAGAAATATCATGATTATCATCAGAAACACGTGTACATCGGCTTCCGTTTACAACAATTTCACCAAATGAAAAGAATACTTCCCCCATATACGTCCCGGCTAACCGTCCGCGGCTTGGTACAATTGGAAAGAATCACATTCAGAGCAGTTCTGGTTTTGTTCAGAACTGCTCTGAATCTGATACTTTCCTAATAAATTATAGCATTCTTATGAAAGACTTGCCAGATGGAAGAGGCAGAAAGATTATTACAATAAGATGGATAATGACATCCCAGAAAATCAGCAAGATAAAAAAATTGCAATGTCTGCTATCAAACATCTTGCTCAATTAAAAAAGAGAAAGAATACTTTGATTGCAGTTGTTTTTCTTTTTAAAGAAAATTGGCTTTATGAAAAATTTAGGATTATTTTATTTGGAAATTAGCTGGTCAGACCCTTCGGGTCTCATAATGATCAATACAGCTTAAATAAGCCATGATTACTACCGATCGGAGCGCCTGTTCGTTATTGTAAAATCTGGGAGAAGTATTTGCCTCGTGGAATTCCTCTAATATTTCTGCAACAGTTTCGTTATCCTGTTTCAGTGTGGCTTTTAGGAGATGGTCAGACTCTTAGGGAGGGATTCTAAACAATTCGGCAGAAAACTACTGAATTGCCAAAAAGAACTAATGCCAAAAACAGAACAGCCTAGTCAATGCTAAACTAAGAAATTAACAACCTTCAAGAATTAGCAACGCATTTTAAAATTTTCCTCATAAAATCAGTATCCGTATATTCATCAGATGTATCGTTGGGGTTTCCCTCATAGTTTAATAATTCTAAATTTTTTTGTTCCATTTCTTTTTGCTGGCTTGCTAAATATTTATTTTCAATCCAGTTTCCTATAACTATCTCACAATTACTCTCAGATTCAATAACAATATTGTTTTCATTATCATGGTTAATGATTTTTTCAATAATTATATTATCAATGGTTTGAATAATTTTCTCATTGCTCTTATAAACCCAAATACAAGAGACTTTGCCTATCTTATATTTAGTATTTTTTATTGTAAAAATACGATAAAGATATGCTCCATTCAGTAGCTCAGTAATTGTAGTTAGAAGATTATTTATCTTTTCTAAAAGACTGTTAGTATGAGAAATCTCAAACTCAGAGTCTATGATTGCAGTTCTGAATTTAAAAAGAGTTTTTTTAATGCTCTGTATTTTATCAACATTACTTCTTGAAAGATTATTATGCATATTATTTATAACACTTTCATAATTATTAATATTTTTTAAATAATACTCATAATCAAACATCATATAAATTCCTCCAGAAAATATTTGTAATGAATCACAATACAGTAATAGTTTGAGAAGAACAGAAAAACTATTGCTGTATAAATACAGTTCTCCCCCTTAGATGCTGGTTTGTTATTATATTCCCTCATCTAGGGGAAAGTACTGTATTTGGCTTATTTAAAAGCCTAGCAATAGTTTTTCTTATTTATATATTTCTTTACCCAAAGGATTATTTAACAGTAGCCTTTTTCAGGTTTGACCATGGGCTGAAGACTTTCTTTCCGTCTTCGGATGTTCTGTTGAATGCATGCATTCCAACTACCCATGTTCCCTTTGGTACCTTCTTGAATGTTGCTGTTACTGTACCTTCTTTGAGGTTCAGTACTTTGTGATCGCCATAGTGGTATGGACGTGTCTCACCGTTTTCTTTCTTGGAATCTGTTCCAAGTACTACGTCGTAACCAGTTGCATTTGCAGCTGCTTTGTATGTTACTTTGATAGTAGATCCGCTTACTTTAACGTTTGTGATAACTGGAGCGTCCGGTGTGATTGCGGATACAACGAATGGATATGCGTTAGACCAGTCGCTGAATACTTTCTTACCGTTTGCGTCACGTTTCCAAGCGTGGCAGTATGCATAGTAGGTTCCCTGCTGTACATATTTGAATGTAGTAGAGGTCTGAACCTGATTCTTGTTTACAGAAGCGTAATCTTTGTTTGTGATGCAGTCACGATCTGTTGAGATTACATAGTCGTAACCTGCAGCGCCATCAGAATCACCGGAAAGGATTGCAGTTGCTTTGTTTCCAACAACTTTAACGCTGCTGATCATTGGAGCTGCTGGTTTTTCCGCTTCTGTTGTACCGTTTGTTTTAACAGTTTTAGAACCTGTATAGTTTTTGCTTGTTTTTGCAGCTGCGATAGTTGTTGTTCCGTCATTGTTTGCAGTTGCTGTGTAGTCTGCGGTATCTACCTCGACTTTACCGCATTTAACAGACAGTTTTCCATCTTTAACAGTTACATCTGCATTTGCAAGGTCAAATTTATCGATTCCCCATGTCTGTGCATTTGTAACACTTGCTCCGCCAGCAACATATCCGTTCTTAAAACTGATAGCTACTTTATTAGTTTTTCCTGTTGTAGCATTTACTAAATCATCAGATCCTGTTAAATCCAGAGTATAATCTTTTCCTTCTACAAGAGTTACACCATTAACTACAATAGTAACGTTTGGTTTTACAGATAAACCACCTGCATATACTGCATTTTTTACAACTACACTACTAAGGTTAACTTTTAATTGTGCAATATCAAAAGTCTTAACGGCAATTACATTAGCTATCTTATTTCCGTTAGCATCTGTATAAACACCATTGACTACGCCTGTATTATAGTCTACATTTTTATCTGTATAATTTCCACCATATGTTCCTTTTGCTACAGCAAGGACAGCACCACACTGTTTTTCTTTTGGAGCATTAGCTGATGTGAGTTTTTTACCATATACATTGTCTACATAAACTAAATCATAATCAGTTCCTTCAACAAGTTTTTTCTTGCCATCTCTGATATCAGCAACTACCTTGGCAAATTTATGTTCTGTACCATCATATGTGCAGTTACCATCTGTTTCAATACCGTTAGCATCATAACCGGTAATTGTTCCATCAGCAAGTAATTTACCAACAATATCAAATGTAACTGTCTTAGTTCCTGTGAAGTTTCCATTCTTTGGTGTAAGGGTTACAGTTCCCTGACCAATGTTGAGGTTTTCGCCATATGAGAGTTTGAAATTATCGCCGGCATCAATCACATCGTCACCTAATTTCAGGTTAATCTCATCGGACGGGATTTCAAGAGAATATCCTGTATACTGTCTGGATGCGATTACACCTACCAGTTTAGATGCATCAGCTGGTTTGATTTCAAAAGTAGCTTTTGCGGATACTTCTGGATCAAATTCAGTATTACCTGATTTTGGTGTAACAGTAAGGGTTGCAGTACCAGCATTGATGTTGTTTGTAAATTTATAGTCGAAATCATTTAAATTTTTATAGTGTCCATCAACGACGATATCAAAATCTGGTTCAACTACTTTTCCATTGTAAGTGAAAGAAGTTTCTGTCAGTTTGATATTTTCGTTTTTGAGAACTTTATGGGAAATTGGTACTTCTTTGACGATTGTAGTTTCTCCACTATTATCGATAACAAAGTTCTTATTGGTCACTGTGATTGTTGCGACAATCACGCCACCTTTGCTAGCAGTTTTTTTGGTATCATCTTTATAGCTGTATTTTACAGTATAGTCTGTACCATTTACTAATGTAAATTCTTTACCGTTTGCATTTTTAGCTTTTACAACAAGTCCTAAACTGTCTTTATAATCAGAAGCATTCTGTGTATCTTTTTCTTCTACTTTCTTTTCTGTTGTAACTGTATCAGCTTTTACCTTTGCCTGATTGATTTTGAATGTAAATACAGCTGTGCTTCCTTCATAATTGCCTTTACCTTTTACGATCAGTACAGCATCTGAACCAGTCATGGCACGGGCATTTGTGTTATTGACATATTCAATAGTATATAAGCTCTTATCAATAATGTTACCATCAACAGTAAAATCACCTAACTGTTCTTCTGTTTTTGTAACTGCGGAACCAGTGTACTCTTCTGCCTTTAATACATTATTTGTTTTATCATTTGTACCAGTTCCATAACCTTTTTCGAATTTTCCGTTGGAAAGGTCAGCAGCAACAAGTGTTGCAGTTGCAGTTTTGGCGTCACCTATTACATTGTACTGCTTTGGCTTTGGTGCAATTGTTACTTTGTAATCACCTTTCGTAGTTGCTCCAGTAACTGTTGAAACAACTACGGAACTACCAAGACTTAAAACTTCGTTAGTATCTTTATCAGTATATGTAATTAACAGATTACTATCATTAAGAATGCCGTTTGCCGGAATTGCCATTGGTTTAATTGATATATTTACATCTGCTAAATCGCGAGCTGCAACTGTAGCTTTGTTAGATGTTTTAACTGTTCTATATCCGTCTGGATCATTGCTAGTTGGCCCACTTAATGCCTTGATAGTGTAATTCTTAATTCCTTTTTCCGGCTGTCCCTTAATTAAGTTTAAAGTTAAAATATACTCGCCTTTTTCCTGAACTGCAGTGTTTTTTAAGGAAACATATCCTTTATCATCTGCCTGCAGGTAATTAGATAAATCCTCTCCCGTATCAATATCAGTCAGAGTAACGTCAGCTGCTTTTACTCTAATGACATTTCCTGTATATTTAAAGTTAGTAGTTTTTAATGTAGCTTTAAAATGTTCGGAGATTTTATTTGTTGTTCCATCAAGTTCTAATGGTTTAATGGTATAGTTTAATTTCTTGCTTCCTGTATATCCTGGTCTCTGAGATTCAATAGTAACTGTAACCCCAGCATCAGTCACATTTTTTGTTTCTCCACTCACAGAAATTTTATAATTTGCCTGAAATTTTTTCTGCTCATCGGCAGACATAGAACCCCAACCAGTAACACTAGTCCAATCAATGTTATCGGCAGTAACTACCTGATCTTTTCCATTATATACTGGATCCCATGCAGAGGAAAGTTCAAGTTTATCTAATTCTGTATCCTGTGCGGCTTTAATCTGGATTGCATCTGATTCATAGTGCCATGTTGTTGTTCCGGTGTTGTCTTTTGCACAAATGAAAAGAACAGCAGTTTTTCCAGCATCGGCATCAGTTAATGTCAACTCTGCAGATGTTTCCTTATTTAAATCAAATTCAGTTTCTCCAGATGCAGTTCCACCAATCTTCCAAGCATAATAATATTTAATATCTGTAGTGTTAGTTCCATCTGCTGCTGTTACAGTGAATTTAGCGTTTACTTTTTTTGAGTCTGTCCATACTACAGTTTTATTATTTGGTAAATTTTCAAATGTAGGTTTTACATTATATGCATTGCTACTAACAGTTTCTGTTGCAGCTTCAACAGCAGCATCTTCTACAACTGGTGTAGCATCTGTCTCATCAGAGAATGCTTCTGTAGCCGGAGCTTCTGTAGCAACTGGTGTTTCAGAACCATCACTGAACTCAGCAGCCCATACCGGCACATTAGAAGTAGCAAGCATTGCAACAACAAGTGACATACTTAATGTCTTTTTTGCCATGCCCTTCTTTGTGTTTTTAATCTTTGTCATGATTATAGTTCCCCTTTGGGTGGTGGACAGGTTGATTTTGTAGAAAAAAATTGTTTTGAGTAGAGCAATATAGAAATAAAAGTTAAAATGAAATGATTTATAACTGTATTATTTACGTATAATATTTATTATTTCACAATTATACAATTACGTTGGCTGTTGATCGGCGGAATTATATTTGATGATTATATAAATCGTTGTATTCTATATGAAACGAAAAAAGAAATCGTTGCATTTCGATTGGAACGATTTTATACTAGTGTGCCGAGCATGGCACTAATCTTACTGGTGAAAGTCCAGTCACGGGTATTTACCGCCAAGTGTAGTGAACCACAAGTCGGTACCAGTAATGGTATGGATGAAGGAAGTGGTGTAACAAAGTTCTTGAGCCTACGTACAGAAACTTGATAAGGCGATTAGGTGGGTAAGGTTGCTAGACAAACCAAAGCCCAAAAGGTAAACGTAAACCGAAGTTGTAAATCAAGAGGTTGTGGAACGAAAGATTAGCGTCTTACCTCGGGAGACCCTACTCACATACTGAAAGGTATGGTCGAAAAAGGTTTAGAGAGGGAGTCAGATGATGTCATAGTAGGCGAAAGCCGAAGGACTGAAACGATTTATAGTACGAATCGTTATGTTTAAAATAATACATGAGCCAGAAATCGAGTGGACAGGAAAAGTAGGAACGTAACCGAGGAATACTGTTTATACTTAGAGGGGTGTTATGTATGAATTTTAGGATAAGTCAGAGGAGTAACAACAATGGAATTGATTGAAGTGATCTTGTCAAAAGAAAATCTGAACAGAGCCTATAAAAAGGTAGTTGCTAATAAAGGTGCGAGTGGTGTTGATGGAGTTACTGTAGAAGAACTGGGAGATTATATAAGGAAGAACAGAGAGAAAATCGTTACATCTCTTAGAAACAGAACATATATACCGAAACCAGTCCGAAGAGTATACATTCCGAAAGACAATGGTAAGAAAAGACCATTGGGAATACCCACGGCACTTGACAGAACTATCCAGCAGGCAATAGCACAGCCTATATCTGATATTTATGAAGAGATATTCAGTGACTATAGTTATGGATTCAGAGCCGGAAGAAGTTGTCATGATGCCATTCGACAGGCATTGGAATACTTGAATGATGGGTATGAATGGGGAGTGGATATAGATATAGAACAGTTTTTCGACAAGGTAAATCACGACAAATTAATTCAGATACTAAGAGAACAAGTAAATGACAGTACCACATTAAATCTGATTCGGAAATATCTGAAAGCAGGTGTAATGGAAAACGGCTTGGAAAAAGCAACTATTACCGGTGTGCCGCAAGGAGGTCCTCTTTCAGTCGTATGTTCAAATGTCTACTTGGACAAGCTGGACAAAGAACTGGAACATAGAGGACTCCGCTTTACAAGGTATGCAGATGATGTATTAATTTTCACTAAAAGTGAAATGGCGGCTAACCGGGTGATGAACTCCATAAGTGATTGGCTGGAACGGAAACTATTTCTAAAAGTAAATGCAGCAAAAACGAAAGTAGTCAGACCGATGCGAAGCAAATACCTAGGATTCACATTTCTGAAAAACGGTGGAGAGTGGAAAGTAAAACCTACCAATGAAAAGAAAAAGAAGCTTAAAAAGAAGCTGAGTGAATATCTGAAGAGAGGGAAAGCAATAGCAAGACCTCTTGTGGTTACAATCAAGCGAGTAAATGAGATTGTGCGAGGATGGATTAATTACTTTAGAATCGGGTTGATGAAGCAATTTGTGGAAGAGCTTGGACAATGGCTAAGACACAAAATAAGAATGATAGTCATGAAGCAATGGAAGAAGCCGAAAACCATCTACAGAAACCTAAGTTATCTAAACAGGAAGAACCGAAACGGATTCAGTCAGGAAGATATTCATAAAGTTGCAAATTCAAGACTTGGGTGGTACAGAAGAAGTGGAATGAACGTGGTGAATTTCATTATCAGTAAAGATTTACTTGAAAATAGGATAAAAGATGGAGCTGGTCTGCTCAATCCCTTATCCTATTACTTAGCAAAAGTTGGAATATAAGTTGTAGAGCCGTATACGAGACCCGTACGTACGGTTCAATGGGAGGGGCGAGATAATTATTCTCCCTCTACCCTATTGGAACTATCTATTTCCCGACAGCCCCTTCATGTCCACACTATGGGGAATTCCCTTCTTTTGCTATGCCCATTTTAGAGAGTACATTATCACAAGAGATTTAAACATTTTTGAGGTGAAATTAGATGGGCAGACCTTTTAGCTTATCATGATTTTATTTTAGATATTCATCTTTTTCCGCAGCATTTTTTAACACTTGTATAGCTTCATGGATCTTTTTCATTTCCTCGTCTATTTGTTTCAAATTCTCATTGTAATACTTGCAATGAGTTTTGCAATAATCTTTTGTACAATTTACTCCAACAAAAAAACAGTTATCATGTATCGGAGCAGGATCATCAGTAATATTATCCAATTCGGAACATTTTACTTTAACAAGGCTACTCTTGTTTTTGTTTAATTCGCCTAATTTTTTTGATAGATAAAAAATATAGACTTCGTGATGGCCCTTCATATCATATGGTGCATTATCAATTTTCTTTCGTCTACATTCATTTTGAGCATCATCATATAATCTATAGTCTTTTAATAATCCTATTGCATCTATAACATCCATATGCGTTTTCCTCAATATATTTAAAAGATTTAAGAAAAACTCCAGTCGTGGCGACCGGAGCTTTCTTTTTAGGAATCTGTATTATTTACCCAAATGGATTATTTAACAGTAGCCTTTTTCAGGTTCGACCATGGGCTGAAGACTTTCTTTCCGTCTTCGGATGTTCTGTTGAATGCATGGGTTATTTTCGGTGGTCAGACCCCTCCGGTTCCTTACACAACTAATTATAAAATCCACTTTTGCAATATCCCATACTCAGATACACCTAAAATTCTTCACGCACATGGTTATACCAAAATAATTATGTATTCTTGAAATAGAGTAAAATGACTAGCATTTTTAATAATCCAATTGAAATTTTGCGTAAATATCAATAGCACTAATCATGGTAATTCAACAATAATTCCAGTAAATTAATTCCTACTCCATTACAATATTTAACAAAAGACTCTATAGAAGGATTTCCATTATATGATTCAATTTTCGAAATCATCTGTTGTGTCAAACCAGTTTTTTGTGCAACATCTTTTTGTGTTAAGTTTTTTTCTTTTCGAATTTTTTTCAGACATTTAGCAATATTATAAATTTCCATTTGTATTTCATACTGCTTTTTTAGTACCAGATCAGATACGACTTCTTTTTTTAATTCTTCTAATACACCCATATTGATGTTTCCTTTATTGCATAAATTATATCTGTCATCTATCCCTTAAACATAGCTTTATTCGATATAACATAATATTCAACTCCTTTCTATTAATTATATTTTTCTGGAAAACTATATATGTATTATCAGGACTTATGTCTGAGGGATTATATCCCTCAGACTCCGGTGGTATTTAAATATGTTCTCTATAAATATGTGGACTTTTTAACATCCTTTTTTCTCTTTCTGCAGCCGTTTTTTTGTCTTTTTTCTCTGTTTTATTCTTTTGTTTATGCTCTGTTATGTAGGTAATATTGATAGAGTTATCAAAACCTCTATAATAAAATATGCGAACATCTTTCTTACTAATTTCATAAAGTGTAGGCGTGATATTTTTATCAATTGGTTTTGTAACAAAATTCTCTATACCATCCTTTTGCATTCCCTCCAGCACAGTCAATATAATTGGCTTTGCCTCATTTGAAAGATTATTTAAGAGATCTTTACCACCAGAGGTCCTATACATAAAAATCTGTTCCATATAGTTCCTCCGAAACAACCATCAGTTGTATTTTAGAATAATCTTATACCATATCTAAAAAAATGTCAAGAATTTTTCTCCTAAATTTCCGTCCGTTTCGATGGTTAGACCCATCCGTCAGTTCGGTTCAATCAGCTGTCAAATTACTGGACAAGCTCCGGGCCTTATGATGAAATTTTTTATTATATACAAAATGATATAGAGAATATACGGGATGACCTGGCTCTCATGATCTTAGGAGAGGGAATTGATGCCCGGGTAGAGGAGTTTGCAGCTTCTGCCATGAAGCTTCGGACCAAGAACCAGATCTACTCAGCTATGGTAGTCTATGGACTGCTAACCTATACACAGGGAATAGTATTTATTCCAAATAGGGAATTAATGATCAGGGGAACGTCATCGGCATAACAGATCCAGTGAACGGATGTCTGAATCTGGAGAATAAGATCAATGACAGTCTCAGTCCTGTGCCGGAGTTCCGTCTGGAGATACAGGAAAATACGATCGTGCTCACTGTTTATGAAGGCAGGTATAAGCCTTATCTCTATAAAGGTAAAGCTTATAAAAGAAATGATTCTTCTACAGTTGAAGTGGATCGTCTGGAATATAACCGGTTGATCCTGGAGGGCTGTAATCAGACTTTTGAGGAGATCACTTCATTCAACCAGCAGCTTACTTTTGCTAAATTGGAAACAGAATTTATCCGGGTGATGGGCATTGAGAAGATCAATAAAGATATTTTAAAAACTCTTGAACTGTATTCTGATCAGAGTGGGTTCAATAATGCAGCTGCACTTCTTGCTGATGATAATCAGTTTACGGGAATAGATATCATACGTTTTGGTGATGCCATAGATGAGATCATGGACAGGGAATCACTGGAAAATATTTCCATACTTTCTCAGTTGGAAAAAACACTTCAAATGTTCCGAAAGTATTATCAGTATGAAAAAATAGAGGGAGCCGAAAGGAAATGTATTGACAAAATCCCGGAAAAAGCCTTCAGGGAAGCAATAGCCAATGCTCTGATCCATCGAATGTGGGATATCCCGGCATCTATAAAAGTCAGTATGTATGCGGACAGGATTGAGATCAGTTCTCCGGGAGGGCTTCCTGCCGGAATCAGCGAAGAGGAATACCTGAATGGTCAGATATCCATACTCAGAAATCCTATTATCGGAAATGTGTTCTTCCGGCTGAAATATATTGAGAAATTTGGAACCGGAATCATGAGGATCAATCATGCTTACAGGAACGCACTGATAAAACCATCGTATCAGTGTTTTTCTAATTCTATCAAAGTAATTCTTCCTGTTATAAAGGAAAACTATGACCTGAACGAAGCCGAACAGATACTGGTCAACATCCTTAAGGGAAAAGAAAAAATGTCAAGATCAGAAATTGAGAAAGCAGCAGAAATGGAAAAGAGTAAAGCAGTACGTACTCTGAACAGCCTGATTGAAAAGAAAATCCTGAAAAAAACAGGTGCAGGCAGGGGAGTCAGATACACCTTGAAATAGCAGAAAGCAATATAAGGATAAGATTCTGTTAGAATATATGGTATAGGTTTATTAAAAAGAAAGACTCCGATCGCAATGACCGGAGCCAATCCTGGATGTTGTAAAGAAGACGGCATATGGTGTGGACTTTGTTCTCTGGGGACTGGAAAATCAGGCAAAGATCCATTATGCGATGCCGCTGCGTCATATGGTCGGAGATGCGTTTTCTTACATGAAAGAATATGATGAGATTGCAGCAGTAAATAAGAAAAACGGGGATTTCCATTCAGCGGATGAATTCCTATCAGGTTTTAAGAAGACCGATCGGCTGCATCCGGTAATTAGTCTGTGTGTATACTATGGAGAAAGTGAATGGGATGGTCCGTTTTCCCTGAAGGATATGCTGGAGATCCCCGAAAAGATAGAACCACTGGTATCTGATTACCGTATGAATCTGTATCTGCCACGTTCTATATGCAAAATACCGCATATAAAGGCACGATCCGATAAGCTTCTTTTTGCCTGAAGTCTTCGGCAGAGATTAAATACATTTGCGTGGGTGCAGGAGAGAGAGAAGATTTATTCAGCTGCATAAGGTTCCTGCATTTCTGATGTGGGGTGGTGCGGTAGTCTATGGCAATAAAATGACTGTTTTTGGACAGTAAAAAGGGAACTTCCGCCTGGTTGCCGCTGGACCAGTAGGAGAGGGCATAGCCATTCCGGATAAAGTGCTGTGCCAGAAAGGTTTCGATACAGGCTGTACCGGCGGTGGTTTCTTCTCCTGACAGAAGCTGGAAGGCAGGGATTTTCAGTATGCATGAGCATAATCCGGTGTCAACAGGATACAGATGTAAGGAGGTTTCCGAAGGTTTGCTGCAGACAGCTGTCTGGCAGGGAATGGCAAGTCCGGCGCTGATCAGCCACTGCAGGGGTTCATGATAGACTTTGGCAGTAGCACCTTTTGCAATGCGGGTGTACTGGAATTTACGGCTGGTTCTGCCGAGCTGTGCAGGGATCGAGAGCCAGGCATTGCGGCAGTGGCGGGCGGTTCCTTTTGGAGCCAGAGCAGTAATATCGCTGAGAAAAAGATTAAGGAGCTTTTGCTGGGTGTCAGGTACCAGCAGGAGCTTCTTTTCTTTTTTGTATTCCATAATGGCAGCAGGCATTCCGCCGATGATCAGATAGAGACGGAACTGTGACAGGGCTTTTTCGTGGAGTTTCTTTCCCATTGGGCTGAAATCGGAGAAATGATTGCGGATTTCTTTTGTAAGGGCAAACTCAGCATTGGCCCACAGAAATTCTTCAAAATCCAGTGGATACAGAGTCAGGATATCAAAGTCGTGGACGGAGAAAGAATCAGAGTTAACCACACCTTTATAGATAGAGGCAATGTGATATTGTGGAAAGTCCAGGGCAATAGAGGTAAGAAGTGTGGAAATCTGAGGAATGCACTGGATATTGTCAAGAATCAGAAGGGAAGAGGCAGGGCGCAGTGGTTTTCCTGCACAGGTTTCCAGAAAAAGCAGTACTTCCTGTGGATCATGTGGAACAGACAGATAGTCTGCAGCAGAGCGGTCTGTTTCCAGATTGATGTAGAGTGTATGTTCGTATTGCTTATTTCCGAAGTCCATAAGCAGCCAGGTCTTGCCTGTCTGACGAAGCCCCTGGAGGATTAAAGGTTTGCGGCCGGGATTTTTTTTCCAGTATATCAGGGAATCGGTACATTTTCTTCTCATATGGGAAATCTCCTTTTAGTCGGTGACACAGGTATAGAGTGAACGGTAACGGTGCAGGACAGTTATAAATGATCAGCAGAGGAACGAGTTGATTGTAGAGGAATGTTTATGACATCATTATACAATGGAATTGCCAGAAAAATCTATACATAAAGATAGAAAAAAGTCGATTTACACATTTTTGAATATTTGTTATCGTAATTGTATAGACAAAATGTAATCGCTCAGGTTTTTCTTCCCGGAGGAGGAATTGTTGAATGGTTACAGTGCCGGTTACTGTTTATTCTGTGCATTGCAAGACGTGTTGCGGAATGCAGGGTGAACGGTAACAACATTGCCCGGCAAAACAACAATTATTTCATTTCACAAAGGAGGACCCCTATGAAGAGAATCAATGCAATCTACGCAAGGCAGTCAGTGGACAGAGCAGATAGTATTTCTATTGAAAGTCAGATCGAGTTCTGCAAGTACGAGTTAAAGGGTGGAAGTTTCAAAGAGTACAAGGATAAGGGTTACAGCGGCAAGAATACAGTCAGACCACAGCTTCAGCAGCTTCTGACAGATATCCGCAGAGGGGAAGTGGAGAAAGTGATCGTGTATAAGCTGGACCGGATCAGCCGTTCTATTCTGGATTTTTCCAATATGATGAATCTGTTTCAGCAGTATCAGGTGGAATTTGTCTCTTCTACAGAGAAATTTGATACTTCGACACCTATGGGACGGGCAATGTTAAATATCTGCATTGTGTTTGCGCAGTTGGAACGTGAGACTATTCAGAAGCGTGTCAGCGACGCATATTATTCCAGAAGTCAGAAAGGTTTTCGCATGGGCGGCAAGCCTCCTTATGGTTATCGGCTTGAGGAGATTCTGATGGAGGGAATCCATACAAAGAAGCTTGTGGAAGAACCCGGGGAAGCGGCAATTGTGCGGGAAATTTTTGATATGTACGAACAACCGGACACTTCTTATGGGGATATCACCAGATATTATGCGGAAAAGGGAGTGCAGTTCTACGGAAAGGAACTGATACGTTCCATGCTGGCCCAGCTTTTGAGAAATCCGGTATATGTGCGGGCTGATATGGATGTGTACCGTTTTTTCAGGAGCCATGGAACCAATATAGTAAGCAGTCCGGAGCAGTTTGACGGGATTCATGGATGTTATCTTTATCAGGGGCGGGATGCGCAGACAGATAAGCTGCAGAATCTTAAGGGACATATGCTGGTGGTGGCACCTCATGAGGGGCTTGTGTCTTCGGAGCAGTGGCTGAACTGCAGGATCAAGCTTATGAGAAATAAAACGATTCAGGCCAACCGGAAAGCTGTGAATACATGGCTGGCAGGGAAAGTGAAATGTGGCAATTGCGGATACGCACTTATGAGTATTAAAATACAGTCCGGTAAACAGTACCTGAGATGTACGAAGCGTCTGAACAACAAAGCCTGCCCGGGGTGCGGAAAGGTTTATACTGAAGATGTGGAGAATTATGTATATAAAGAGATGGTACGTAAGCTGCGTGAAGGACAGTCTCCTGCCGCTTATACGAAGTTAAAGGAAAATCCGCAGGTAAAGCAGATTTACAGGGAGATTGAGGAAATGGAAAAGGAGATTTCTCTGCTTGTGGATTCTCTGGCAGGTGCCGGAGAAACACTGACAGATTATATTAATCAGAGAGTGGAGGAAATAGACCAGATACATCAGTTAAAGCTGGAGAAATTATCGGTGCTTGCGGAGAATCATGCGACACCGGAGCAGATGGAAAAGGTAGCATCTAATATAAGTCTGTGGGAAGAGATTGATTTTGAGGAGAAGAGATTTACAGTTGATAAGATGATCAGGTCACTTAAGGTATTTCCCGGATCAGTCCAGATACAATGGAAATTCTGATATATAACAGTCCGGCAGAGCGTAAATTTTTGTCTTTACGCTCTGCCGATGGTCTTATTATTTTTCGGTCAGTGGTTTGTTCTTTATAAGCATTTCGCGAATTACGTTTTGCGTATATTCTCCGACATGCCTCTTATCTTCTTTGCTCAGTTCATCCGGATAGATCGGCTTACCGTATTCTACTACAACTTTTGCAGGAGATATCTTCGGGAAGTGTGCCTCGAAAATGTTGGCTGAATTGCTGATCGCAATTGGGATGATCGGGCAATTGGCCTTGGTAGCGATTTTGAAGCTTCCTTCATGGAAGGGAAGCATGTCCAGCTCATCTTTATTTCTGTTTCGGGTTCCTTCCGGGAAAATACAGATGGAAATTCCGGATTTTACTTTGTCTACTGCGGTCAGGATCGTTTTGAGTCCCTGTTTGATGTCTTTCCTGTCAAGGAAGAGACAGTGGAGATAACGCATCCATGTGGAAAGAAGAGGAATTTTCTCCATCTCTTTTTTGGCAATGTAGCCTGTACGGATCGGACAGCGGGAGTAAGTAAGAAGTATGTCGAAGTAGCTTCTGTGGTTGCCGATATAAAGTACAGGTGTGTCCTTTGGCACATTTTCTTCTCCGATCACAGTAATCTTTGCACCGGTGATCTTAAGGATAAATCGGAATACTGCCTGGATGATCCTAAGGGAGCTGATATCCTTCTTTTCAGGAGAAAATCTGCCGATGATCCATTCGACCAGCAGGATGGGGATGGACAGGATCAGGTATCCGATCACAACAATACAGACGAGGATAAATCGTATCATTCGTTAATTCCTTTCCGGGCATTATATAATGCTGATGCCCATATATAAGTATAGAAGTTATTATAAGGAATTATGAGATATCCTGCAAGAAATAAATTATGGTATAACGATTTTTTGGCGTTAAATAAATCATTCCGGACGGGATTCTTTCCTGCAGAAAAGCAGTTACTGTCAGATATATAGCATAGAGTATGGTAATAACAGGGCTGTATCCGGCATAGAATATTTAGCGAAGAATGAGCAGGGGTACATTATGGGCAAAAGGACAGGAGGACTGCTCTGTGTGTTGCTGTTGGCTCTTTTGCCGGCGGGCTGTCAGTTTATCAGGATTGAGGAGGGCGAACGTACACCTCTGGAATATACGATCGTAAAGCAGGAGAAAATTCCGGAAGAGATTTCAGAACTGATGGAACAGAAGAAAAAGAAAGTATTTCAGATGACCTATCAGGTGGGAGATATAAGGTATCTGATGAAGGGATATGGAGAGCAGCTTACAGGAGGGTACAGTATTCAGGTGGAGGAGGTTTCCGAATCAGAGAACGCAGTATTCTGCAAGACAAGGCTGATAGGTCCGGAGAAAGCGGATGCAGGCAGTGAACCGTCTTATCCCTGTATTGTCCTGAAAATCAGAGAAACAGAGAAACCGATAGAATTTTTGGGTTTTATCATAAAGTAAACAGAGAAAGGAAGGAAGCAGGTTGGAATTAAAAAAAGAAAGTATTCAGATGCTGCGGATCAAAAACAAAGCGGCAGCGCAGGCGACTTTTGACGAGGACTATAATGTGCCCGATGTGAAACCGGATATCGGGAGACTGGTGCAGAGCAAAGCGGATGTTTCCATGGAGGAGGTGAGGCTGAGTGAAGGAAGAGCGCTTCTTAAAGGGACATTAAATGCAGATTTGCTTTATGTGGGGGAAAAAGAGGGCAGGATTTACAGCCTTTCTGCGAAGCTTCCGCTGGATGAGATGATTAATCTGGAGGGAATCGAAGGGGGAGATAAGCTGTGTCTGAAATGGGAGATTGAGGATCTCAGTGTTCATATGATCCATTCCAGAAAACTGAATATTAAAGCAATTGTAACTTTTTATGCAGTGGTAGATGAACTGGCAGTCGTTGAACTTCCGGTTTCCGCAGAGGATCAGGAAGTCTCTGTGAAAACGGAGAAAGTCCGGCTTATGAGTCTTCGTGTACATAAAAAAGATACTCTGCGCATTAAGGATGATATTACTCTTGCGTCAAACAGACCGAATGTAGAAAACCTTCTGTGGTATATGGCTGAACCGAGGAATCTGGACCTGCGGCCGGGAGAGAACAAACTCCGGGTGAAAGGAGAGCTTGCAGTTTTTCTTCTGTATACAGGGTATGAAGAGGAGAATCCACCTCAGTGGCTGGAGTATACCATGCCTTTTTCCAATGAGATGGAATGCAGTGGCTGTATGGAAGATCTGATCCCACATATTGAGGTGTCTCTTCTTCATCAGGGGATAGAGGTAAAGCCTGATCCGGATGGTGAAGAACGTATCTTGCAGGTGGATGTGGTACTGGAATTAAATATGAAAATGTACAGGGAAGAGGAGCATGAACTTCTTCTTGATGCATACAGCCCATACAAAGAATGTGTTCTTCATCGGAAAAAGGAAATGTTGGAAAGTCTTCTGGTACGGAATTTTTCCAGGTGTCGTCTGACAGACCGGATAGAAGTTAAGGAGAGTCAGGGAAAAGTTTTGCAGCTTTGCCACAGCAGCGGTAAGGTAAAAGTAGATAAGACCAGGATTACGGATAAGGGAATTGTGGCAGAAGGAATTGTGGCACTCAAGATCCTGTATATTATTGGAAATGATGAAATGCCGTTTTATTCTATGGATGCCATGCTTCCGTTTACCCATCTGATCGAGGCAGAAGAGATCGGGAAGGATTGCACATATTTACTTCAGGCTGACCTTGAACAGCTTTCCACTGCAATGGCAGACGGGGATGAGATTGAAGTCAAGGCGGCGGTGGGACTGAATGTGCTTGTGTTCAGACAGTGGGAAGAGCAGCTTATTGAATCTGTGGAAGAACAGCCGCTGGATCGTAAGAAACTGGAAAGTATGCCGGGAATTACGGTCTATATTGTAAAGGCCGGAGATACTCTGTGGGATATTGCAAAGAAATTTTATACAACTGTGGATGAGATTTCGGGTGTGAACAGTCTTACGGAAAAAGAGGTAAAGCCGGGGCAGTCGTTAATTCTTGTCAGGCAGGGATGATAATGAAAAAAATTTCCGGAAAAAATGAAAACTCCTATATTGAAAACTAAAAAAAAATGATTTAAAATATGCGCAAAGAGTTTTATTGTATACAAAGTACAAATATAATTGCGAAAGTACAGTTATATACGGATGATATTGTTGGAAACGGAGGATTTTATGCGTTTACGTGCATTGGCGAAGATAAATCTGGGACTGGATATTCTCAGAAAGAGAGAGGATGGCTATCATGAAGTCCGGATGATCATGCAGACGATACAGATGTATGATGTTCTGGAGATGAAGAGGGTGAGGAAGCCGGGGATTTCCCTGTCTGTCAATTATTCCTATATTCCGAATGATGAACGAAATCTGGTGTATAAGGCGGCGAAGCTTCTGATGGATGAATTTCAGGTTAAGGGTGGTGTGGATATCCATCTTGAGAAATTTATTCCTGTGGCAGCAGGTATGGCAGGCGGAAGCTCGGATGCGGCAGCTGCACTGGTGGGGATCAACCGGCTTTTTAAACTGGGACTGAGCCAGAAGGAGCTGATGGATCGTGCTGTGAATATCGGGGCAGATGTTCCGTACTGTGTGATGAGAGGAACTGCCCTGGCAGAGGGGATCGGGGAGAAACTGACCAGGATCACTCAGGTGCCGGACTGTTTTGTACTGATCGGTAAGCCCGGAATCAATGTTTCCACCAAAGCTGCCTATGAGAGCCTTCAGTTGGATAAGATTTCTTCTCATCCGGATATTGACGGGATGATAGGAGATATAGAACGTGGAGATCTTCTGGCAATGACACAGAAGATGGGAAATGTTTTTGAGCCGGGAATTATAGAGAAATATCCTGTAATTGGCGAAATCAAAGCACTGATGGAGAGTCATGGTGCGTTAAAGGCGATGATGAGTGGAAGTGGTCCTACAGTGTTCGGAATCTTTGATGATCGTGAGAAGATGGAGGCGGCAGCAGAGGTTCTCAGAGAGAGCCGGCTGGCGAAGACGGTTTTTGCCACAGAAGTAATGAAAGCAGGAGGGAATACAAATGACAAGTGATTTTTCAGTAAATATGAATGAATATCTTCCATTAAGGGATGTGGTTTTTAATACGCTGCGTCAGGCAATCCTGAAGGGCGAACTGAAACCTGGTGAGAGACTGATGGAGATTGCGCTGGCAGAGAGACTTGGCGTGAGCAGAACTCCTATCAGAGAGGCAATGCGTAAGCTGGAGCAGGAAGGTCTGGTAGTGATGATCCCGAGACGTGGTGCCCAGGTTGCCAATATCACAGAGAAGGATCTGAATGATGTTCTGGAGGTCCGTATTGCTCTTGAGAATGTGGCTATTGAGAAAGCATGTGCCCGTATGACTGAAGAAGAAATGAGGAGACTCTGGCTTGCTGCCAAGGAGTTTGAACATACGATCGCAGAGGGAAATCTTGTTAAGCTTGCAGAGGCTGACGTTGCATTCCATGAGGTCATTTATCAGGCTTCTGATAATAAGAGGCTGATCCAGGTACTCAACAATATGCGTGAGCAGATTTATCGTTATCGTGTGGAATATCTGAAAGAAGGTGAAACACGAGATGTTCTGGTGAAGGAACATGAGGAACTGACAAAGGCGATCAGAGAGCGCGACGTGGAACGCGCGAAACAGCTTTCTTTCCAGCATATCGAGAATCAGAGAATGGCTATCATGCGTTCTATTGAGGCTGAGGATGCAGAACGTGAGCGTGCAGAGAAAGAGAAATCCAGGGGACACAGATAAGAATGGTATAATATCTGAATATTGGGAAATTCTAAGAGAGGCGAGATGCCTCTCTTTTTTGCGCATCCATGTGTGTATAAGTGAGTTTAGGAATATTGCCGACTGGCAACAGATCTGTCTGGTACATCGAAAACGATGTACCGGTATGAAACGAGGTGGGAAATTATTGAAGAAGCTGGAAGAATCCCGGAAAGTATCTGCAAATCTGAGGGAGAATGAGAAATATCTGCGAAGCAGGCTGGAAAATTGCAGTGATATTCTGATCCGTCCCATGCGGCTGGGAGATAAACATAAGGTGGACTGCCTTATGGTCTATATAGAAGTTGCGGTTTCCAACATGATGCTGGATGATTCTGCTCTTGGAAAGATGATCAATCATTTCTGGGAGATTTCGCCGGAGGATATTCAGGAATTTGTCAGGCATAACAGTCTTGGGATCGCAGATGTAAAGAAACTGGAGAATCTTGACGAGTCCATAGATGCCATGCTTGCAGGGAATGCAGTGTTTTTCATAGATGGATATGACAAGGCGATGAAAATCTCCAGCAAAGGTTATCCATCCACAGGTGTGATGGAGGCAGAATCGGAAAAGGTGCTGCGGGGTTCCAGGGAAGGATTTTCGGACAGTGTGAAAAGTAACAGTGCACTGATAAGAAAAAGGCTTCGTGATACCAGACTCAAGGTGGAAGAATATAAAATCGGTGTGCGCTCTCATACCTTAACGCAGGTGTTATACATGGATGACCTGGTACATGAGGGACTTCTGGAGGAAGTGAAGGAACGGCTGGAAGAATTTCAGATTGACGGAATCCTTGACAGCGGTATGCTTGAACAGCTGACAGAAGATGTGTGGTATTCTCCTTTTCCTCAGTATCAGACAACGGAACGTCCGGATCGTGCTGTGCAGGAAATCCTGAAAGGTAAGGTTGTGATTCTGTGTGATAATTCTCCGGAAGCATTGATCCTTCCGGGAAATTTTAGCAGTTTCATGGAGAGCAGCGAGGACTGGTATCACAGGTTCGAGATGGCTTCCTTTCTCAGAATACTGCGATATCTGGCTGTGATCATGGCGACTGTTCTGCCGGGACTTTACCTGGCAGTGATACGTTTCCATACACAGATTCTGCCATCTGCACTGATACTGTCTTTTGCGGAGGCGAGGGAAGGAGTGCCCTTTTCCAGTGTGGTGGAACTGATTTTTCTGGAACTGGCTTTTGAACTGATTCGGGAGGCTGGGGTGAGAGTTCCGGGATCTCTGGGAAATGCTATTGGCATTGTTGGCGGACTGGTGATCGGACAGGCAGCGGTAGAGGCAAATCTTGTGAGTCCGATCGTGGTGATGATCGTGGCGTTGACTGCGCTTGGCTCTATGACTGTTCCAAATGAAGAGTTTGCAGCAGCATTTCGGCTGGTGAAGTATGGGTTTCTGATCCTGGGAGGTTATCTGGGAATTTACGGAATCGTGCTGGGAGTATATCTGGTTATAGGGCACCTGGCAGGCCTGATAAGTTTTGGTATTCCTTATCTGGTTCCTTTTATAAAGAAAGAACAGAAGGGCAGCAGAGGAGAAGGGGTTCTGAGAGTTCCGCTGCGCAAGAGGGTATTACGACCGCTTTATGCAAGAGAGGAGCAGAAGATCCGTTTGAAGAGAAAGGAGTCCGGTTCATGAGATTTGCAGAGAATAACAGAATTTCCCACAGGCAGCTGTACAGGCAGATGATACTGGCATTACTGGCACCATTTATGCTCTGCGTTTTCGGAAAGGGTGGAATGAACGGAATCAGTGCAGTGGCGGGAATGATTTTTGCGCTGATATTGCTTGGGTTTTATGTAATCTGGCTGATACGGCTGACACCTTCATTTGAAGATCCGGTAAAGTCTGCAGGTGCTTTTGCGGGAAGGCTGATCGGGATTTTTTTTCTGATCTATGTGTTGATGGCGGGAGGATATCTGCTGGCACTTCTCAGGAGGCTGGTTCCTGCAAAGCTGATCACAGGAGTATCCGGCCGATGGATTGCATTCTGGGCAATTCTGGTATGTTCTGTCGGAACCTGCAAAGGTGTACAGAGAAGAGGAAGAATGGCGGAAGTATCAGGTGGTCTGCTTCTTGGCGGGATTATGATAATGATGATACTTTGTGTGCCACAGGCAAAAACGGAATATCTCATGGAAGAAATCCGGTGGGAGGAGCTTACAGTGAGAAATGTCAGTCAGTCTTTTTATGGAACTCTGTGTGCTTTTTCGCCGGTTGCATTGCTGCCATTTTTGTTGGGAAATGTGGAGAAATACGGAAGTGCGGGAAAGACGGTGGCAGGAGGGATCCTGACACTTGGCGGGATTCTTATTGGAATGGAGCTTCTGCTTCCGGCAGTTCTGGGATATGACAGGGTAGCGGCGGAAAGTTATCCGGTCCTGCCTCTGCTGGCAGGCGCAGATCTTCCGGGAAATGTACTGGCCAGATTTGACATCCTGTGGATGGGATTTCTGCTTTACAGCCTGCTTTTTGCAATAGGGAGTCTGCTGTATTATGGAAATCAGATTATCGGGAAATCTCATCCTGGTACGGGGAGGTTCTGGCTTCCGGCACTGGTTTTTCTGATTTCGCTTCTGGAAGAAGAGGGAAAAGGAATACTGGATTATTTTGGATGGTGTCTGGCGTATATTTTCGTTCCGGGAATTCTTATCTGTCAGTTTTATATGTTTATCAGAGGAAAGGGACACCGCAGGAAGCAGAGAAAAAGGGCAGTTGGTGTGGTGACCGGGATTTTGTCAGTCAGTCTTTTTATGAGCGGATGTGGTGCGGCTGTGGAACCGGAGAAGAGAATGTATCCTATGGCACTTGGCGTGGATGCTTCAGAAGAAGGAATCTGTCTTACCTATGGGATGCCGGATCTTTCTGAGAGTACGGGGCAGGGAAAAGAGGAAGAAGATGGCGGTTCCCGGGTTCTGCAGATCAGTGGTGCTGATTTCACCCGGATTGAAAAAATGTATGATCAGTCACAGGAAAAACTTCTTGATATGGGGCATCTGCAGGTTCTGGTCATAGGGAGAACACTGGTGGAGGACGGAAGATGGAGAATGGTGCTGGATTATCTGAAACAGGAGAATTTTGTGGGGGAAGATCTTTATGTGTTTGAGGCGGAGGACGCAGGGGAGATCCTGAACTGGCATGGGGAGGATAATTCATCAGCAGGAGAATATATTACAGGACTGATCCGAAACAGAATGTCAGGAGGAAATATTACGGCTGTGACACTCAGAGAGCTTTTTTATGAAAAATATAAAGAAGATAAAATTCTGCGACTTCCGATTGTGAAGATCAGAAATGGAAGTCTGGAAGTGGAAGTATAAATCAGGAAAATATTGGCATAATCCAAATATTAAAGTGCTGCCTGGAAATTCCATATAAAATAAGAAAATATATAGGGAAATAACAAAGGCAGATATGGTAACTGATAAGATATAACAGGAGAGAGGGACAATGATGAATAAAAAGAGTAAGAACAAAAAATTAAGAAGAAAACTGTCGTTTGTTCTGTTCGTGGCAGCTGTTGGTGTTCTTATGATGAGAGCAATGCCGGGAATGTCCGGGAAGATAGCAAAAATCGCTGAAAGACGACAGGAACAGACTGCAGTTACTGCATGGTGGGGGACATTGTACCCGAAATTCTGCTTCTCGCAGTTCCCTGAGGAAAATAAAGGACAGAAAGATGACATAAAGATATCCTTCTGGCTTGCACAGGCTCTTGATTGGTGATAGAATAGTGAGACAATCAATAGAGATGGAGAATAGAAATCAATGAAAATAGACAGAGAGGCACCGATAGGAGTATTTGATTCCGGTGTGGGAGGGCTGACTGTTGCGCGTGAGATCATGCGTAATCTTCCTTCAGAAAAAATCGTATATTTTGGTGATACGGCGAGAGTGCCTTACGGAAGTAAATCGAAAGAAACTATCATCCGGTATTCCCGGCAGATCATTCGTTTTCTTCAGCAGCAGCAGGTAAAGGCGATTGTGGTTGCATGTAATACAGCCAGCGCTTTTGCCCTGGATGCAGTGAGGGATGAGTTTGACATTCCTATCATTGGCGTGATAGAACCGGGTGCGAAGGTGGCGGCTGCCCAGACCAGAAATAAGAGGGTAGGAATCATTGGTACTGTGGGAACTGTAGGAAGTGGGATACATGCAGAGTATCTGAAGCATCTGGATCCGGAGATCACTGTTTTCGGCAAAGCATGTCCGCTGTTTGTGCCACTGGTAGAAGAAGGGTGGCTTCATGATCCGGTGACTGATGAGGTCGCTGCCAGATATCTGAAGGAACTTCAGGATAAGCAGGTGGATACACTGATATTGGGATGTACTCATTATCCATTGCTTCGTTCCACCATCAGAAAGATCATGGGAGACGGAGTATGTCTGGTGAATCCGGCTTATGAAACCGCACTGGAGCTGGGAAGGCTTCTGGAGGAAAAAGGACTTGCCGGTGAAGGTACAGAGAAGAATGAATTTCCGTATCGCTTCTATGTGAGTGATCTGGCAGATGAGTTTAAGGCATTTGCCAATTCGATTCTTCCATATGATGTGGAGATGACGAAAAAAATAGATATTGAGAAGTATTAAAAACAGCAGATTGCTGAATGGTTATAATATAGATACATAAAAACAGGTTTTGAACAGTATAAAAACAGGAGTATGAGAAGAATGGATAAAGAAGTGCTGATTCATGTAAGGGGACTTCAGACAATGGATGCAGACGGTGAACAGGAACCTCTGGAGATTGTTGTACCGGGACAGTATTATTTCCGGAACGGAAGTCATTATCTGCGCTATGAGGAAGTCATGGAGGATTTTGCAGAACCTACCGTCAATTACATAAAAATTTCCCGGAAGGGAATGGAGGTTCGCAAGAAAGGTGTGGTCAATGTTCATATGGTTTTTGAACAGGGTAAGAAGAATATGACTTACTATACCACTCCCTATGGAACTATTGAAATGGGGATTGCGGCGACGAATCTGAATCTGCAGGAGAGTGATGGCGGTCTTGACATGAAAGTGGATTATGCGCTTGATATGAACCAGGAGCATGTGGCAGACTGTTATCTTGCGATTAAGGCACAGCCAAAGGACTGTAAGAATTTTACAATTTGATCAGATCTGGTAAGTTCTCTGCTTCGCTGCAGATATCTGTCTGATCAAAACAGAAAAAGGTCAGTGATCTGTGTGTATGGATGACACGATTCACTGACCTTTAGTTTATATGTCTGACTGCATTTATCTGGCAGTTTTGTCTTTCTTGAATTTTGCAAAGAAACCTTTCTTTTTGGGAGCCGGTGTCTGAAGGGAACCGCGGATTCCTTTTACGCCTACAATATAAAGACCGCTTACTTCGGCTTTGATTTCTTTCTTAAGCGGGATCAGGTCGAAAACCTTCTCATCTGCGATCATGATCGCAATCTTTGGTCCGATTTTAGCTTTAACGATTGGAAGCTTGGAACGGCGCATAAGTTTAGGTGTCTGTTCAATTACCATCTGAGGAAGTCCGGATTCTTTCAGTGGCATCCTCTTTTTATCGATAACCAGCATGGAAACGGTTTGTTTAGTTGCTTCAATCTGAGCCTGCTGTTCTTCCTGTTTCTTCTGGGCTTTTTTTCCGAAGAAATATAAACCGATCAGTGCAGCGATCAGGATAACAAGAATGACCAGAAGGACTATTGTTACTGTACTCATTTGCATCCTCCCTAATGTATGTGTTTTCACAGGGACTGTTGGTACGGACAGTCCATTGCATAAAAATTATTTTATCATTAAATAAGGTAAAACGCAATTGCAAAAAAAGAATTAATGGATGGAAAGCGGTAGAAATTTACATTATGAAAGGTTATAATTGTAGCAAAACTGTAATGCAACAATATTTGCCGGAGCGAACAGTAATGGTAAATATGCGGAACAGTTAAAGACATTTTTACAGGATGGAATCATAATGTGTGGTTATAATATATGTAACGGGAATTGTGGAGTTATTTTGTGACAGAATAATTTGTGAGTAAAAAACGGATATGATAAAAAGGAGAAAAGCATGAGCGAATTAAAGCCCGACTCTGAGAAGAAAGAGGAGCGACTTTCAGATAAGGAAAAAGTAAATACAGAAAAGACAAATGCAGAAGAACTAAATGCAGAAGAACTAAATGCAGAAGAGCTAAATGCAGAAAAACCAAATGTAGAAAAACTAAATGAAGAAAAACCAAATACAGAAGAGATAGACGAAGAACCTCCGGCAGCAAGCGAGGACGAAGATTTCTTTTTTGATGATAATAAAGCTTATGAAGCCCGTAGGGCAGCCAGACTGGAACGCCGCAATAAACTTCGCCGCAGAAAAAAAAGACTGCGTATCGCAGGCTGCATAGTGGTGGCGGCGGCCGCTGCAATTGGGATTGGAATAGGATTTTACGGGGAAGAACTGCAGAATTTTGTCAGTGAGCAGCAGGTTAAGATTGCGCAGATGGTGAAATCTGCAGACAGGAAAACAGAAGAAGAAAAAACAGCTCAGCAGACAAATGCAGAGGCAGAAGCTGAGAATGCGGTGACACCTGAAGTTCAGGATACGGATGGACTGAGTGAAGAGGACAAAACTCTTTACAGGCAGGCAAAGTATGCTGCAAAACAGTATGATTATGATAAAGCCATAAGTATGCTGCAAAACAGTGAGACTTATCAGACAAGTGAGAAGTTTCAGCATGCGGTTAAGGTTTATCAGAAAAAGAAGGAATCCTGCGTTTCCTGGCCGTTAGACCAGGTGACACACGTCTTTTATCATACTCTGATCAAAGATACCGGTAAGGCTTTTGACGGGGATTACAAGTCAGGAGATTACGATCAGGTTATGACAACGATTGATGAATTTAACCAGATTACTCAGAGCATGTATGATAAGGGATATGTCATGGTCAGCATTTATGACATGGCGACAGCGGATGAAAATGGGAATATGAATGCAGGGGAGATTCTCCTTCCTCCGGGTAAAGTACCGTTTGTGCTTTCGCAGGATGATGTGTGTTATTATCATTATATGGACGGGGACGGATTTGCAGCCAAACTTATCGTAGATGAGGAAGGAAAAATCCGCAATGAATATGTGGAAGATGATGGCAGTATTTCCGTAGGCGATTATGATATGGTTCCTCTGATCGATCGTTTTGTAGAGGAACATCCTGATTTTTCTTACAGAGGTGCTAAAGGAATTGTTGCCCTTACCGGTTACAATGGAATTCTTGGTTATCGCACAGACAGCAGTTATGAAACCCGTCCGGATGATCTGGATGCAGATAAAGTAAAATGGCTGGATGAGCATCCGGATTTTAATCTGAATACAGAGAGAGAAAATGCAGCCAGAGTAGCGCAGGCTATGAAAGATGAAGGCTGGCTGTTTGCAAGCCACACATGGGGACATCAGAATGTAAGTCAGATCAGTCTGGAGAGATTACAGGCAGATACACAGAAGTTTAAAGAGAATGTTGATCCTCTGATAGGCGGAACAGATATTATTATTTTTGCATTTGGAGCAGATCTTACCAGTGTTGAAGATTATTCGGGGGAGAAGTTCGAATATCTTAAGAGCCAGGGCTATAATTATTACTGTAATGTGGATTCAAGCCAGTATTTTGTGCAGATCCGCAGTAATTATTTCCGGCAGGGAAGAAGAAATCTGGACGGATACAGAATGTACTATAATCCGGAACTTCTCTCAGATCTGTTTGATGCACAGTCTGTGTTTGATTCTTCCAGACCGGTGCCGGTTCCAACTATGGGGTGAGTATGATCTCTGTGCATAACTGAAAGGGGACAATATATGAGAAAAAGGATAGCATGTGTAACAGCAGCTATTTTGAGTATTTCGTTAGGAGTAAGCGGATGTGGGCTCATTCCGTTTGAACAGGATATTCCATTTCTGAGTTCCAGAGCTGAAAATGTGGAAACTGAGAAAAAAACAGAACAGCAGACAATTGATGAACAGGATGCTGATACAGAGAAAAGTACAGAAGATACACAGCAGGATGATGGTCTGAATGAGGGAGAGCAGACTGACAACGAAGATACAGAAGAGGCAGATGAGAAACAGGAAAATCCTATGGAGTAGGCAGCGCTTATGGCTGTACAGTATGATTATGATGGCGCCATAGAACTGCTTAAGAGTCAGCCGGATTACGAAAGTAATACGGATATGCAGAGTGCAGTTTCGGATTACGAAAATACGAAAGCCACCTGTACAGAATATCCGCTGGAGCAGATCACGCACGTGTTCTTCCATACACTGATCAAAGACACTGCCAGAGCATTTGACGGGGATTCAGACAGTAATGGATATAACCAGTATATGACAACAATTGATGAGTTTAACAAAATCATACAGAGTATGTATGATAAGGGATATGTCATGGTCAGTCCGCACGACATGGCGGTTATCAATGAGGATGGAACTATGTCCAGAGGCAGTATTATGCTGCCACCGGGAAAAATTCCATTTGTGCTTTCTCAGGATGATGTAAGTTATTATCACTATATGGACGGAGATGGTTTCGCATCGAAACTTGTAGTGGATTCCAATGGTGAGGTTAAGAACGAATATATTGAGGATGACGGAAGTGTTTCCACAGGGGATTATGATATGGTTCCGCTGATCGATACTTTTGTAAAAGAACATCCGGATTTTTCCTATCATGGAAGAAAGGGAATCCTTGCAATGACAGGTTATGACGGTGTTCTGGGATATCGTACGGATATTGCATATAAGACCGGAAAAAAACTGCAGGATGATCAGAAAAAATTCCTGGAAGAACATCCGGATTTTAACTATAAGCAGGAAGTGAAAAATGCAAAAAAGGTAGCTAAGGCTATGAAGGCAGAAGGCTGGGAATTTGCAAGCCATACATGGGGACATAAGGATGTGGCTGCCACTTCTCTGGATGATCTGAAAAGAGATGATAAAAAATGGAAGAAATATGTGGCTCCCATACTTGGAGAAACAGATATGATCATTTTTGCATTTGGTGCGGATATCGGAAGCTGGGAAGGATATTCGGCAGACAATGAGAAATATGAGTTTTATAAGAGTCAGGGATACCGCTATTTCTGTAATGTAGATTCCAGTCAGTATTTTGTACAGATTACAGATGATTATTTTCGACAGGGAAGAAGAAATCTGGATGGATACAGAATGTATTATAATCCGGAAATGCTCAGTGATCTTTTTGATGTATCGGAAGTATGGGATTCTTCAAGACCAACTCCGGTACCTGGAATGTAGAAGGGAGTATTGATTATTATGAAGAAAAAAATATATCTTGCCATGCTTGCAGTTTGTTTTGCACTGACAGCATCTGCGTGTGGTGATGGCGGTGCTGTTATCACAGACGGTACAAAGACAGAAGGAGCTGCTGACGGGAAGAAAGCAGAGACAGGAACTACGCGGCTTGTTTCTGTTGAGAATGTAGAGAAATATATTACGATTGGAGAATATAAAGGACTGACTCTGGACAATACGGTAGATGCGATCACTGACGATGATGTACAGGCTCAGATCGATGAGGATCTGAAAGATAAGGCAGAACCTGTATCTGATGCAGCAAAAGAAGGGGATCTGGTGACTGTAAATTATACAGGCACTAAAGACGGACAGACTTTTGACGGTGGTACTGCCAATAACTATGACTTTGTGATCGGCGACGGACAGATGTTTGAGGAATTTGAAAATGGTGTGATCGGGATGAAAAAGGGTGACACAAAGGAGATTAAAATTGATTTTCCGTCAGACTATGCAGACGAAACTCTGGCAGGTAAGGAAGTTATATATAAGGTTACGGTGCAGAACGTGCGGCGTGAAGGAGAACTTACAGATGAATGGGTTGCAAAGAACACTGATTATACAACAGTAGATGATTATCGTGAGAGTATTCGCAGTGAACTTGAGAAAAACGCAAAGGAATCTGCGCAGGAGGTTCTTAAGAATACTGCATGGAGTACAGTGCTTGAGAACTCTGAAGTAAAAGAATACCCACAGGAAGATGTGGATAAGGCTGTTTCTGAATTTAAGAAGAGTATGGAAGTTTATGCAAAACAGGCCGACATGACTCTGGAAGAGTTTACAGACAGTCAGGGTATTTCGCAGGATGATTTTGATGAACAATGTCAGCAGTATGCAGAGGGTAAGGTTAAGCAGAACCTGATCGTGCAGGGGATTATGGATGCAGAGGGACTGTCACTTGACGACAAAGAGAGCCTTCAGCTGCAGGATAAACTGGTAGAACAGATGGGTGTTTCCAGTATTGCAGAGCTGGTTGGAACTTACGGACAGGATTATGTAGATGAATCAGTCGGACTTCTCAGAGTGGAGGAGTTCATTATAAAAAATGCGAGTGTGAGTGAGAAAGTCGCAAACGGTGATGTGCTGGCAGATGATGCAGATGCTGCGGCAGAAAATGCAGAACAGGACAGTGATCAGAATGTATCAGATGAAGATACTGATGATTCCGGACAGGACAATTCAGATGTAGATGAGAATCTGGAAGAGGAATTAGGTACGGAAGATGTTGATCAGAGTGAATAATTGGCATTGTATTTACCTGATAAATGAGTTATGATTATTGATAAAAGTGGATTACTCCGTACTGTGATGTACGCTGTCAGGGACTAATTAACAAAAAGAAGCGGGGAAAGGAAACCATGGATAAGAGGGTGTTGCGCGAAAGAATGCGCAGAAAAAAACGCCAGATGATGATCAGGCATTATACAAAGATCGGACTTTGTGTTATTGGCATGATTCTGGCGGTGGTGTTTGTAGTGAGAGGAATTATTATTCCGATCGCACATCATGTAGCCGGAGGCGGAAGCAGTGATCAGACTGTACAGGCTCAGGCAGATACAGAGGAAGTTCAGGCAAATTCCGATGCTGCGGTGAGACAGCCATTGAAGGGTAAATCAGATACAGATAAGATTGCCGCGATGACAGCCGGATGGCATGAGGATGCTAACGGAAAGTGGTATCAGAATACAGATGGTACATATTTTTCAAATGGATTTCAGGATATAGATGGTGTTACCTATTCTTTTGACGAAAACGGATATATACAGACAGGATGGGTAGAAAAGGGAGTGAAGGATTATTACTTTAATGAAGACGGATCTTATGATCCGAGTAAGGTACGTCCGATGCTGGCACTGACTTTTGATGATGGTCCGGGAGAGTATACAGATGAACTGCTGGATTGTCTGGAACAGAATAATGCTCATGCAACATTCTTTATGCTTGGTCAGAATGTCAGTTCATATCCGGATGCGCCAAAACGTATGCTGGAACTTGGCTGTGAGATTGGAAGTCATTCCTGGGATCATACACAGTTGACGACAATTGATCTTGACGCAGTTGCAAAGCAGTTCTCTGATACAGATGATGCATTGATTCAGGCATGTGGCCAGGCTGCGAGTGTGGCGCGTGCGCCTTACGGGGACGGAAATTCAGATATTTATAATACTGTAAATAAGCCGTTCTTTATGTGGTCACTGGACACAGAAGACTGGAAACTTTTGGATGCAGATGCGGATTACAGTGCAGTAATGAATGGAGATCTGACAGATGGAACTATCATCCTGATGCATGATATTCATGAGCCATCTGTAAAGGCTGCTTTGAGATTGATACCGGATCTTATTGCACAGGGATATAAACTTGTAACGGTAAGTGAGATGGCAGAAGCCAAGAATGTGACCTTACAGAATGCATGTTATGTGGATTTCTGGCCGAGTACACTCAGTAATGGAGATGTGCCGGGATATCAAGGCGGTTCTGATGCAGCAGCTTCTGCAGACGGAACAGATGGTACATCTGATGCAAGCGCAGATTCTTCTGACGGAAGCACAGATTCCTCAGACGGAAGTGAGGATTATTCGGATGGAAGTTCAGACGATGGAAGCTATGATGATGGAAGTTCGGATGACGGAAGTTATGATGATGGAAGTTCAGATGATTCGGAAGATTACAGTGATGATTCTGTAGATTACGGAGATGGAACGGAATAAAAAACATATGCAATCCTGCAGTGTGGATCATACAGAGTAATTACGAACATACGAAAGAGCAAAGAAGAGAGCAAAGGTACTTCTTTGCTCTTTATGTTTTTTACAAAAAACACATAAAATATATAAAAAAATTGTTAAATATACACATATTTTTAATTGACGTATGGAATGTCCGTTGGTATAATAAGGCTTATAGAATGACTAAAAGTCAGTTCGTATTCCTGATTGAACTTGCTGTAAGATAGTTACTGTTCATATGCCAAAATTCCATTGCCGCAGGCAATCTGGAATGAATTTTGGCTACGTTACTGAGAATGGAGTGAACAGTAACGTAAGATATCCTGTTACAGTATTATTTTATGGAATCAGTATCTGCAAAAAAGATAGAAACCGAAGTTAAGGGAGGACTCCAGATGGGTGTGAGTATGAAATTTACGGATTTGGATCAATATTTATTTGGACAGGGAACCAATTATGAAGTATATAAGAAACTGGGTGCCCATCCGACTACATACAGACGAAAAAAAGGTGTATATTTTGCGGTCTGGGCACCGAATGCACAGTCTGTTTCTGTAATTGGTGAATTTAATGACTGGGAGGAAGAAGCAAACCCGATGGAGAAGGTTGGTCCGATCGGTGTTTATGAGGTATTTGTTCCGGGGGCAAAGATTGGACAACTGTATAAATTCTTTATCGTGGGTGCGCATGGAGAGAAGCTATATAAAGCAGATCCTTATGCAAATGAAGCTGAACTCCGTCCGGGTACAGCCTCCAGGATCACAGATATCACAGACTATAAATGGAAGGATGCCACATGGATCAAGAACAGAGAGAAGTTTGATGAGCAGGTAGAGCCTATGGCAATCTATGAGGTTCATCCGGGTTCATGGAAGAAGCATCCGCAGTCAGAGGAAAATGAAAAAGGATTTTATAACTATAGAGAATTCGCACATGCCCTGGCAGCTTATGTGAAGGAAATGGGATATACCCATGTAGAGCTTATGGGAATCGCAGAGCATCCTTTTGACGGTTCCTGGGGATATCAGGTGACCGGATATTATGCACCGACTTCCAGATATGGAACGCCACAGGATTTCAAGTATATGGTGGATTATTTACATCAGAATAAGATTGGAGTTATCCTTGACTGGGTACCTGCACATTTTCCGAAAGATGCCCATGGTCTTGCGAATTTTGACGGAACCGCAGTGTATGAGCACGCAGATCCGAGACAGGGAGAACATCCGGACTGGGGTACCAAGATTTATAATTACGGACGCCCGGAGGTTAAGAACTTCCTGATCGCAAATGCCCTTTACTGGGTGGAGGAGTGCCACGTAGACGGACTTCGTGTGGATGCTGTTGCTTCCATGCTTTATCTTGATTATGGTAAGAAGGATGGAGAATGGATCGCAAATAAATATGGCGGAAATCAGAATCTGGAGGCTATTGAATTCTTTAAGCATCTGAATACAGTAGTTCTTGGAAGAAATCATGGAACTGTGATGATCGCTGAGGAATCTACTGCATGGCCGATGGTTACAGGGGATGCAGAGAAGGACGGACTTGGTTTTAGTCTGAAGTGGAATATGGGATGGATGAATGACTTCCTGGAATATATGAAGCTGGATCCGTATTTCCGTAAATTTAATCATAATAAGATGACTTTCTCCATGTCATATGCATACAGTGAGAGATATGTATTAGTTCTTTCTCATGATGAGGTGGTTCATCTGAAATGCTCCATGCTTGAGAAGATGCCGGGAGAGTTACCGGACAAATTCAAGAATTTAAAGGCTGCCTATTCATTTATGAACTGCCATCCGGGTAAGAAGCTTCTGTTCATGGGACAGGAATTCGGACAGCTTCGTGAATGGAGTGAGGAGAGAGAACTTGACTGGTTCCTTCTGAATGAAGAGCCACACAAGGAACTTCAGAATTATGTGCATGATCTCCTGACTATTTATAAGAAATATCCGGCACTTTATGCCGGTGATAATAATCCGGAAGGATTTGAGTGGATCAATGCGGATGACGGGGACAGAAGTATTTTCAGCTTTGTGAGAAAGTCTCCTACAAAGAGAAACAATATTCTTTACATAGTTAACTTTACACCTGTTGACCGTCCGGATTACAGGGTTGGTGTTCCGAAGAAAAAACAGTACAAGCTGATCATGGACGAGAATGGACTTCTGGAGCAGCCAAAGACATTTAAGGCAGTGAAACAGAAATGTGATAACAGAGAGTTTTCCTTCGCATATCCATTGCCGGCTTATGGGGTTGCGATTTTTACATATTAATTTTTCGGGATGATTTCGGGATATATGTAAATATCTGAGAGAATTATTGTCAGGGGTATGTTATTTATTTGACAATATTGCAGAGTAAGCATAATAATATATGAAAAATTCGTGAAATATAAATAATTGCTTTTGAAATTTATCTGCGTTATAATTATCGCGAACACAAGGAATAGAGAGAATAATGGTTTCCATGTTGAAAGGAGAATGAACATGAAAGTATCTAACATTAAAGATATCGATAAATTTTTTGCTGTAGTTGACAGCTGCGAAGGCAGAGTAGAATTAGTAACAGGCGAAGGTGACAGACTGAACCTTAAATCTAAATTATCCCAGTATGTATCTCTGGCAAACATTTTCTCAGGCGGAGAGATTCCGGAACTTGAGATCGTTGCTTATGAGAAAGACGATATTGATAAATTAATGAGCTTTATGATCAACGGTTGATCATTAGTGTATACAGGCGGGGGCATGATGGTGGATCATGCCCCTTTCTTTGATGTGAACAGGCAGGTTGTTCTGAAGGTATTGAACAGCTGCAGGATATCTGTAAACCAGGGGGCACAAGTGTTTCCTGGTCAAAATGCGTTGATGGCAGACTTGAATACATTGGACATCTTATGTATAATGAGTACGTTACAGGCAAATATATAAACAGACAGATAATGATGGCAGTTCCAAAAGTTATTCTGTTTGTTCATAAAAATGGCAGAATATAAAAAATGACGGCTATATGGCAGTTATTCAGAAATATAAATTTTAACGAAGAGGAGAAATAAGACAATGGCAACTAAGATTGATATTATTTCCGGTTTCCTTGGAGCCGGTAAAACTACATTGATTAAGAAACTTCTGAAAGAGGCTTATGCAGATGAGCAGGTTGTACTGATCGAGAACGAATTTGGTGAGATTGGTATTGACGGTGGTTTCCTGAAGGAAGCGGGAATCCAGATCCGGGAAATGAATTCCGGATGTATCTGCTGTTCATTAGTGGGAGATTTCGGCACTTCTCTGAAAGAGGTTGTGGACAAATATCATCCGGACAGAATCCTGATCGAGCCATCAGGTGTTGGTAAACTTTCAGATGTTATCAAGGCAGTACAGGGTGTTCAGGGAGATGTGGATATCGTTCTGAACAGCTATACAACTGTAGTTGATGCAAAGAAGTGCAAAATGTATATGAGAAACTTTGGTGAGTTCTTTGATAATCAGGTTGAATATGCAGGTGCGATCATCATGAGCCGTACAGATATCATTGATGAAAAGAAAGCACAGCAGGCAATGGAACTTCTTCGTGGAATTAATGCGAAAGCTGCTATCATCACCACTCCGATTGAGAAACTGGACGGAAAGAAAATCCTTGAGGTTATGGAGAAACCGGTATCTCTTGAGGAAGAACTGATGTCTGAGGAAGAGGTATGCCCGGAGTGCGGACATGTACATGAACATGGAGAGCATCATCATCACGATCACGACCATGATCATGAATGTGGCTGTGGACATGATCACGAAGAACATGAACATCATCACCATGACCACGACCATGAATGCGGCTGTGGACATGATCACGAAGAACATGAACATCATCACCATGACCACGACCATGAATGCGGCTGTGGACATGATCATGAGGAACATGAGCATCATCACCACGATCACGACCATGAATGCGGTTGCGGACATGATCATCATGACCATCACCATCATCACGCAGATGAGGTATTTACAAGCTGGGGACGTGAGACGATTAAGAAATACACAAGAGAAGGTCTTGAGAAGATGCTTGAGGCTCTTTCCGCTTCTGAAGATTACGGTATTATTCTTCGTGCAAAGGGAATGCTTCCTGCAGAAGACGGAACATGGATTTATTTTGACATGGTTCCGGAGGAAACAGAAATCCGTGAAGGTGCACCGGAATATACAGGTCGTCTCTGCGTAATCGGCTCTAAACTGAAAGAAGATAAACTTGCAGAATTATTTGGGCTTGCATAATGATCATGAGGAAGCAGCGATTTATGGCAATCTTCTAAAATACTGCATCTGGATTCAGCTCATCGGAGCATGAAATCCTGTGTCATAGATGCGAGACTGAACGATTTCGGCAGATAATAACAGAATCAGAATAAAGATAAAGGAATAAATTATATGATGGATGATATCAGAGTTCCCATTTATTTGGTTACGGGATTCCTGGAAAGCGGAAAGACTACTTTCCTGGATTTTACATTGCAGCAGGAGTATTTTGCCATTGACGGCAAAACTCTGTTGATTCTTTGCGAAGAAGGCGAAGAAGAATATGATATGGATAAACTGAAACTTACAAACACAGTTGTGGAAGTGATCGAGGATGAAGAAGATCTGACACCACAGCGTCTGGCTGCCATGGATATCATCCATCAGCCGGAGCGTGTTGTGATCGAGTACAACGGAATGTGGCTTGTAAGTAAGTTTGAGCAGATGGAGCTTCCGGAAGGCTGGGGAATTGAGCAGGAGATTACCTGTGTGGATGCAACTACTTATCAGGTTTATATGGCAAACATGAAATCTCTGTTCATGGATATGATCAGAAATACAGATATGGTTGTATTTAACCGCTGTAAAGAGGGAGATCCGCTTCCTGCATACAGACGTGGGATCAAGGTTGCAAATCAGAGTGCAGAGGTTATCTTTGAAAATGAAGAGGGCGAGATGGATGACATTTTCCAGGATGAGATGCCGTTTGATATCAATGCACCGATCATTGAGATTCCACCGGAAGATTATGGTATCTGGTTTGTGGATGCCATGGATAATCCGGATAAATATGTAGACAAAATTGTCCGCTTTAAAGGACGTGTCATGAAACCACGTGGAATGGGAAGTAAATTCTTTGTTCCGGGACGTGTGGCAATGACCTGCTGCGCAGATGATACCACTTTCCTTGGATACGTGTGCAGAAGCGATTATGCACCGCATATCAAAGAGGGCAGCTGGGTAGAAGTAACAGCGAAGGTCGCATTTGAGAACCGTACAGAATATCAGGGTGAGGGCATTGTTCTTTATGCAAGTGATGTGAAAGAATGCGAGCCGCTTAAGGAAGAGATGGTATATTTTAATTAATTATCTTAGAGCGTGTCTGAAAAATCATTCCCGCAAGATGTGCGTCACAATTTGCAGGATTGGTTTTTGAACACACTTTAGAGGATGTAAAAAATAAATTTGACATCAGGACAGGTATGGTAATTCCGGAAAATGGTGTTAAATTAAGCAGGAGACACATATATGTATTTAGTAGTTGGCCTGGGAAATCCTGGGAAACAGTATGAAGCAACACGCCACAATATGGGATTTGATACCGTTGACCGTCTGGTAGAGGATTACAATGTCCCTCAGGGTGGTGTGAAATTTAATGCCATGTACGGTAAAACTATGATCGGCGGAGAGAAAGTGATTCTTATGAAGCCACTTTCTTTTATGAACCTGAGTGGCGGTCCTGTTCGTGAGATGGCGAATTATTTTAAAATTGATCCGGAATCAGAGCTTATTGTTATTTATGATGATATTGATCTGGAGCCCGGGCAGCTTCGCATCCGCAAGCAGGGAAGTGCGGGTGGACATAACGGGATCAAAGATATTATCCGCCAGCTTGGCACAGAGAAATTTCTCCGTATCAAAGTAGGAGTTGGTGCAAAGCCGAAGGGATGGGATCTGGCAGATCATGTACTTGGCAGATTTTCCACAGAAGACAGGAAACTTGTGGATGAAGCAATAGCAAAGGCGGCAAAGGCTGTGGATATCATAATCACACAGGGTACAGATGCAGCCATGAACGAATATAACAGAAAAGTACCTGTACAGAAATAAGCAGACAGGAAACAGATGATTGTTCAGCAAAAGGTATAGAAAGCGGTAACTGGAAACAGAAGCCGCTTTTATTACGTCGAAGGATCATGAGGGGTGAAGATGAAAGCATTTTTAACACCTCTGCAGGGGCTTGCAGAGTTTGAACAGATTAAAGAAAAAAGCAAAACGAATAAGGGAATCCTGCAGGTTTCGGGGTGTATGGAATCGCAGAAATCTCATCTGATGTACGGACTTTCCGGGATTGCGCCTTATCGTCTGATTCTGGCGGAGGACGAACGCCGCGCCAGAGAAATTTATGAAGATTACAGATTTTATGACAGAAAAGTGTATTCTTATCCTGCGAAAGATCTTCTGTTCTTTCAGGCAGATATCCATGGAAATCTGCTGATACGTCAGAGGATGAAGGTCATTAAGGCGTTACTGGAAGAGAAAGAACTGACAGTTGTTACAAGTATTGACGGATGTATGGATTTTCTGGAATCTCTGGAAAAGATAAAAGAACAGCTGATTCATTACGAAAGTGACAGCACCGTAGACATAGAACAGCTGAAGAACCAGCTGGTGGCTTTAGGTTACGAGCGGGTAGGACAGGTGGAAATGCCGGGGCAGTTCTCTGTGCGTGGCGGTATTGTGGATATTTACTGTCTCACTGAGGAAAATCCATGGAGAATCGAGCTTTGGGGAGATGAGATTGATTCTATCCGGAGTTTTGATCCGGAGAGTCAGCGTTCTCTGGAAAATCTGGAAGAACTTACGATCTATCCGGCGGTGGAGCATACAGGGGACAAGGATATGGTTTCCTTCCTGGATTATTTTCCGGAGGAAAGAACCATAATCTTTCTGGATGAACCAAACCGACTGACTGAGAAAGGCGGGGCTGTAGAAGAAGAGTACAGACAGAGCCGTATGCACAGAGAGGAAAAAGGCAGCCGGAATCTGCCGGAAAACTGGCTTTGTTCTTTTGAACAGCTTCAAAAAGAACTGAATAAACGCAACTGTATTTCTGTATGTGCGCTGGAACCGAAACAGGCAGGCTGGAAAGTGCGGGAGAAATTTTACCTGGAGGTAAAATCAATCAGCGCTTATAACAACAGTTTTGAACTTCTGGTAAAAGATCTTCATCAGTATAAGAAACAGGGATACAGGATCGCGTTGCTTTCCGGTTCCCGCACAAGGGCCGAGAGGCTGGCAAAGGATCTTCAGGAAGAGGGACTGGCAGCCTTTTATGGACAAGATTATGACAGGGAGATCTGTCCGGGCGAGATCATGGTGGTTTATGGCCATGCAAAGAAGGGCTTTGAATACCCGTTGATCAAGTTTGCGGTAATGACAGAATCTGACATTTTTGGACAGGAACAGAAAAAAAAGAAGAAAAAAAATTACAGTGGAAGCCGTATTCAGGATTTTGCGGAGCTTTCTATCGGCGATTTTGTTGTCCATGAAAAGCATGGTCTTGGTATTTACCGAGGAATTGAAAAAGTTGAAGTAGACAGGATCGTTAAAGATTATATTAAAATTGAATACAGAGGCGGAAGCAATCTCTATATTCCTGCTACTCAGCTTGACTGTCTGCAGAAATATTCAGGGGCAGATGCTTCAAAGGCTCCGAAGCTGAACAAACTTGGTACTCAGGAGTGGAATAAAACAAAGAGCAAGGTTCGTGGGGCAGTTAAAAATATTGCAAAAGAACTGGTAGAGCTTTATGCAGTGCGTCAGGAAAAGGAAGGATATGTCTGTGGTCCTGATACTGTATGGCAGAGAGAATTTGAAGAAATGTTTCCATATGAAGAGACAGAGGATCAGCTCAGTGCTATTGAGGATGCCAAACGTGATATGGAGAGTACCAGGATTATGGACCGGCTTATCTGCGGGGATGTGGGATACGGCAAAACAGAAGTGGCGCTGCGTGCCGCATTTAAGGAAGTACAGGAGAGCAGACAGGTAGCTTATCTTGCACCTACAACAATCCTTGCGCAGCAGATTTATAATACCTTTGTGCAGAGGATGAAGGAATTTCCGGTACGTGTGGAACTGTTGTGCAGATTCCGGACCCCGGCACAACAGAAGAAGGCAATCGAAGATCTGAAAAAAGGTCAGGTGGATGTGATCATTGGAACGCACAGAATCCTTTCCAAAGACGTACAGTTCAAAAATCTTGGCCTGTTGATCGTTGATGAGGAACAGCGGTTTGGAGTTACGCATAAGGAAAAAATCAAGCAGTTAAAGAAGGATGTGGATGTCCTTACACTGACTGCAACGCCCATTCCCCGTACTCTTCATATGAGCCTGATCGGAATCCGGGATATGAGTGTCCTAGAGGAACCTCCTATGGACAGAATGCCGATCCAGACATATGTTATGGAATATGATGAAGAGACGGTCCGAGAGGCTATCAACAGGGAATTGCGCAGAGGCGGACAGGTTTATTATGTTTATAATCGAGTGACGGATATTGCAGATGTTGCCCTGCGTATTGCGAAGCTGGTGCCGGATGCAAGGGTGGATTTTGCTCATGGCCAGATGAGTGAGAGGGAACTGGAGAATGTGATGTATTCCTTTGTAAACGGGGATATTGATGTGCTGGTTTCCACCACGATCATTGAGACAGGGCTGGATATTTCCAATGTAAATACTATGATTATCCATGATTCAGATAGATACGGGCTTTCTCAGCTTTATCAGCTTCGGGGAAGGATCGGGCGTTCCAACAGAACTGCCTATGCGTTTCTGATGTACAGAAAGAATGTGATGCTGAAGGAGACGGCTGAGAAGCGTCTGGCTGCGATCCGCGAGTATACGGATCTGGGAAGCGGATTTAAGATTGCAATGAGAGATCTGGAACTTCGAGGTGCCGGAAATCTGCTGGGCGCGCAGCAACATGGACATATGAATGCGGTTGGATATGATCTTTATTGTAAGATGCTCAATGAAGCCGTGAAAGAGGCGAAGGGTATTCATACAATGGAGGATTTCGAGACATCGGTTGATCTGAATGTTGATGCGTATATTCCTGATTCCTACATCAGTAATGAATTTCAGAAGCTGGATATTTATAAAAGAATTGCGGGGATTGAGACACAACAGGATTATGATGATATGCTGGAAGAACTTCTGGACCGTTTCGGAGAACCCGGAAAGGCAGTGCTGAATCTTCTGGCGATTGCGAAGTTAAAGGCGATTGCTCATCAGGGGTACGTAACGGAAATAAAGCAGACTGGAAAAACAGTCCGGTTTACCCTTTATGAGAAAGCAAGGCTGAATACAGAAGGCTTTCCGGCTCTTATGCAGAAATACAGAAGAGGTCTGCAGTTTAAGAATGAGCAGGAACCGAAATTTATCCTGGAACCACAGGGGAATCTGATTCTGGCATTGACGGAATTTGCAGAGGAACTTAAGAGCATGGCGGAAAATATGTGAAATATACTACATATTTTTCGATTTGCCTTGCCCTTCGCAGGAAAAAAGTTTATACTCTAATAACAGTACATTCTGGGAAAGTGGTATGGAAGAAAGACCAGATTGATAATATGGAGGAAGAAATGAAAAAAATGGTAAAGAGAACAGCCGTTGTGACACTGGCAGGTGTGATGTCAGTTGGTATGCTTTCCGGCTGTGGAAGTAAAACATTAGATGGAACAAAGACAGTGGCTACTGTTGACGGAACAGATATTCCGCTTGGAGTTGTAAGTCTTTATGCCCGCGAACAACAACAGCAGACAACAACCATGTATTTAAATTATATGGGAAGTGCAGATAATATCTGGGATCAGACAGCAGGTGATGATTCAGATGAGACTTATGGTGATCAGGCAGTGACAAGCAGTCTGGAGTCTGTTGAGAAGATGTATATTCTCAAAGAGAAGGCTGCGGATTATAACGTAGAGCTTACAGATGATGATGAAGCAGCGATCGCAGATGCAGCATCACAGTTTATGGCTGCAAACAGTGAAGAGACAATTAAGGAACTTGCGGTAACGGAAGATCAGGTAAAAACACTTCTGGAGCTTCAGACAATTCAGAAGAAGATGTATGATCCGGTTGTAGCAGAAGGAAAGATCACAGTTTCTGATGATGAAGCGAATCAGACAACCTTCACTTATGTAAGTATCTCTACAAGCGGTGATGATATAACTGATGAGGAGAAAAAGACTAAGAAAGAACAGGCTCAGGAGATTCTGGATAAGATGAAAGAGGATCCTACAGCAGACATGAGTGAGATTGCCAAAGGTGTAGATGACAGTTATTCTGCAGTACAGGGTAATTTTACAACAAAAGAGAGCGAAGACGAGGATGAAGATTCCGGCAGCGAGGCATATCCGGATGAGGTTCTGAAGGTTCTGAGAGGACTGAAGGATGGAGAAGTTGCAGACAATATTATTGAGACTGACACAGGATACTATGTAGTAAGACTTGACAAGATCAATGATGAAGATGCCACAGCTTCCAAGCGAGAATCTCTTCAGAATTCCAAAGAAAATACCTATTTTACAGACACAACTGCCAAATGGCTGGATGAGGCAGATGTAAAGGCGGTTAAGAAAGTCCTTAAGACACTTAAGATCACTGACAAACATACCTTCATGGCGCCGACTCCTACTCCGGTTCCGGAAACACCGACACCTGAAGTGACAGAAGAGGCAACTCCAACACCGGAAACAGAGGAAGTTACAGAAACACCTGCAGCAGAAGATACAGATGTGACTGAGACACCTGCGGCAGAGGAAGAAGCAGCAGAAACTACTGAAACACCGGAAGCAACACCGACAGAAGCAGCTAAATAAGAAAATCCGAACTGTCAGTAGCCTGCTGATGGGAGTTGAGTATTGTAAATTAAAACAGCTATGATGAAAACCTGAGTGTTTTCACATAGCTGTTTTTGAGTTGTTGAAATTGCTGTAACGTAAAAAAATCAGGAAATAACAGTATCACGTCCATGTGTTTTTCCGTAATAGAGTTTGTCATCTGCCCGTTTTACAATATCAGAGATACTGGACTGAAAATCGTTCTCCTCTACGCCGAAAGTCATGGTTACATGGATGGTAATATCTTTATAGCTTATAATACCTTTGCTTACTGCGATGTTGATTTCATTCATAAGGGTAGCGGCATTATCAAGATTCATTTTGGGAAAAAAGAAAAGAAATTCTTCCCCTCCCCATCTGCACACGTGTCCTGCTCCGAGAGTTTTTTCTCTGAATAAATCCGAGAGGGATTTTAATACCTGATCACCACAGTTATGTCCATAAGTATCGTTGATTTTTTTGAAAAAATCAATATCACCGATTGCGATACTGAAATTCTCGTTTGGATTTGCCCTGATATGGTTTTGGAGAACTTCTTCCATGCGGCGCCTGTTATAAAGTGTAGTCAGCGGATCAGTTCCGGCCTGCTGCTGAAGCTCAATATTATACAACATCAGATGCTGTTCGGCTTTCTGAAGATTGGAACTGAAAGATATACAGATCACGCTCGTGACAACGAAGAATACAACTGTATTTAAAATCTGTATGATCAGTATATGAATTCCGGTAAGAACATATACAGGAGGATGAGTCTGGCAGTGGAAAAACAGAGCCATTCGCATAATAAATAAAAAGACTGTAAAAGCAATTTTATTAAATAATGTATCGTACAACGAAAACATGGAAACCAGCATTAATGGTAAAATAAAGCTTGTCGCACCGGTTTCCCATCCATAATAGTAGAGAAAATAGCAAATCCATCCTGCGGAGATCGTAACATAAAACAAAAGGTTCCATCGTATGAATGTATGGTTTATATAGTACCTTGCGAGAAGACATACAATAAGCCAGCCTGCAGCAGGAAGTGCATGAAGCGGATATCCGAAACCTGTGATGCAGATGATGAGTAATAAAAAATATACAGCATAGATTTCGTAGGAGCGTTTCAATGCGAAATAAAAATACAAAGGTGTGGTTTCTGCGTCAAATTTATGGTTGATCATACCCATAATTATTCTCCTGAGCATACAAAAATAACGCAGGCGTAAATAAGATTAGGATACGTTATTTTTATATTGGGTTAAATGAGACGGAAATGCTTCAAAGCATTGGCAATTCCGTTATCTTCGATATTGGTTGTCTGGTAAGTGCAGTGAGGCAGGATCAGGGGATCCGAGTCGCCCATTGCGATGCTGTTTCCGGCGAACTGCAGCATAAGAAGATCGTTCGTGCTGTCGCCGAATGCATAGGTGTCTTTGACCGGAACCCCAAGGCGGTCTGCCAGAAACCGGATTCCGGTTGCTTTGCTGAGATTTTTCTGAGTCAGTTCCCAGGCCTTGTCTTCATGTATGAAACACAGAAAATGTTCATCTGCAAATTTGCGGAAAGTTTCCATATCAGAATCAGCAGACGGAAAAGCCAGAAACTTGTCAAATGTAAAATGGTTGTATGTTTCGGGCGGGTAGAGAGCCAGATCTTCTACTATAACTTCTGCTTTCAGCTTCTGAACAGTTTCAGGAACAGCACATGAATTGCTGTCATATAAAATCTTATCCGGGCGTTCAAAAAACGCAGGAATTCTGCATTCCCGCAGTAATTCTGTTGTTTTACGGCAAAGCGGATTTGGAATAGAACTGGAAAACAAAAGCTCTTCATTCATATAAATCTGGCTGCCGCATCCGCATACATAGCCGTCGAATCCCATTTCTTTAATGATTTCCGGAATCATTGTATAGGTACGTCCGGAATTGATGAAAAGGAGATGACCATTATAGCGGGCTTCTTTTAAAGCCTGTTTCGCACTGTCCGGAACTGTCCATGGGTAAGGGGTTAACAGGGTTTTGTCAATGTCAAAAAATAAGAGTTTACGATTATTCTCCATCAGATGTCTCCTCTGTCTCAGTATCTGTATTGTCATAAAATTCGTCATCAGAAGGATTTTCATTTCCTGTATGTACGCGGATTCCGTTCAGTTCAACTTCGCCTTCCATTGGAATCACAAGGCACTTGCGTCCGTCAATTACGCGTGTTTCCACAAGATCGGCACGTTCAGGATCTACGTGGACTACAACATCCGGGGTTTTGATCTCGAATCTTTTTGTATTGGTGATGTTGGAAGCAACCAGAGAGGATTTTTCCCCGGCTGTGATCTCGTATTGTTCATCAAATGACTGTAGTTTTTCATCTTCTACGCCGCATTCTTCAAAGAGGCGTTTTACCTCAGATTTGGTCAGAACTACAGGTTCCGGCTCATCCTTCTGTGATTCGATCAGGTCGTTTAATTTCTCGTGAATGCTTAATACAGTGTCATATCTGCAGTCGTCGCCCAGAGTATCTTCAACCAGTGCGTTAAAGGAATCACGCTGTCCTCCTGCAGAAAGAGGTGCTGTACATCCAAGCAGTTCATCGATAAAAATATCCCGAAGCTCGTTTGCATTTTTACTATAATAAAGGACGCCATGGATGTCAGTGCTGCGGTCGTTAAACTGCGGGAAAAGGAAAGCAACATCCGGAAGTTCCACGATCCAGTCGCGGATACGGTCCTGGATGCTGTTGGTTTCGGCATTGTAGCAAAGACCTGCCTTAGAGAGTTTTACAGGACAGATACAGCACATGATGTGCTCATAAATCTCATCAGATGCATCAAACATTTCTGCACCGTCGGAAGACTTTCCGGGGATATCATATACTCCATGGATCAGGATGATGTAGTAGTTTTCGGGATAATCATAGTTTTCAATGATCTTATCGTAGAAACTTTCTACCAGTGCATCATCGGTCAGTTTGCTTTCTCTCAGTTTCATAAGAAAATGTTGAGTTCCGCCCTCAGTTTCCTGCTCGAGAGGAAATTCCATGTTCATCAGATTTTTTCCTATTGTTCCGGAAAGGGATTTGCGGAAAATTTCAAAGTATTTGAACATTTCTTCTTCTGATAAAGAGAGAAATGCTTCTTTCAGTTCGGTTTTTTTATTCTTTTCTCCGTCAACGTAACATCCGCAGATGCGGGTGAGAGAACAGTTCTCGGGAGTGAACTGTTTCTTGATTTCAGAAATTTCTTTTTTGTTCATATAGTTTATACCTCATGTTAGTCTGCTCTTTATTATAGACCAGTTGTGATGCAGGGGCAAGGAAAATTGCCTGAAAATTATGGAAAATACAGGTGAGTTTTGGTAGATGTAGTGCTATAATATAGGAAGATATTGTTGCCTGACTGTGTTGCTGAGAACGTGGTGGACAGTAATGTTGCTTTGACAGTGATGAAAATAAATACAGGAGGATATGAGACATGAATGAAACAATAAAAATTCTTTTGGAGCGAAGAAGTGTACGTGGTTATAAAGAAGATCTGGTGCCGGAAGAAGTGTTGAATGAAATTCTTGAAGCAGGGGAATACGCACCAAGCGGAATGGGACAACAGGGTACACTTATGGTAGTAACACAGAATCCGGAACTTGTTGCGAAGCTTTCTAAAATGAATGCGGATGTGATGGGGACTGAGAGTGATCCGTTCTATGGGGCACCGACAGTTGTTGTGGTCTTTGCAGACAGTAATATGCCTACATGTGTGGAAAATGGAAGTCTGGTTATGGGAAATCTGATGAATGCTGCTCATGCCCTTGGGGTTGATTCCTGCTGGATTCATCGTGCAAGAGAGGTGTTTGCTTCTGAAGAAGGAAAGGCATTGAAGGCAGAGTGGGGTGTGCCGGAGTCTTATGTTGGAATTGGTCATTGTGTGCTTGGTTATCGCTCCGGGGAATATCCGAAAGCGAAAGCGAGAAAAGACGGATTTGTGATCAGGGTGTGATTGTAGTGTGGCGGCAGAGTGATTCCTGAAACAGGCTGGCAGGAAAGATGTGAGAATGTTCGGGAAATCAAGTTGCCGGCACAGTAGCTATGAGAGAGGGTTGCTGTTGAGTATATTTGGTTTTAAGAGAAAGAAGTACAGAACGTTTCTGCAGGATTCTGAGACAGGTGAGGAGATTGCTGAGGAGTATGAGAAAGGCCGGGGAGTCTGGAAAAAGCATGATGTTCAGGATGGGAAGGGTTCGGAGATGAGAGAGAATCTGATAAGGAAGCATTATTGGTTTTCGGGGAGAGTGCAGGGAGTTGGATTTCGCTATCGGGCCTGTTATATTGCCAGTTCTTTGGGGGTTACCGGTTGGGTGAGAAATAACTGGGATGACCGCGTGGAGATGGAGGCGCAGGGGAGCAGGGAGTTGCTTGCGCAGATGGTGGAGATGTTGGGGAGACAGAGGTTTATTGAGATTGAGGGGATTGAGGAGAGGGTGATTCCGGTGGAGGTTGAGAGTGGGTTTTATTCCAGATGAAAGGGACGCAAGCCAAATCATTCTCTTCGGCTCGGTTTCGGGCCTTAAGAAAAGCTAAGCCCCGGAAAATCTGCTAAAGGGGGATGCAGCCCCAAACAATTCTCTTCGGCTCGGTTTCGGGCCTTAAGAAAAACTAAGCCCGGGAAGATCAGCTAAGAGGGACGCAAGCTCAAATCATTCTCTTCGGCTCGGTTTCGGGCCTTAAGAAAAGCTAAGCCCCGGAAAATCTGCTAAAAGCATTCACAGATAACTCAAACTCGCCGCGAAGCGGCTCAGACAGTGAGTGATCTGCGAATAA
>OBUS01000155.1_pt1 | contig 73918 bp, 72 predicted proteins | sample 1475921 | NCBI WGS metagenome assembly OBUS01 (sample SAMEA2579948, study PRJEB22360) | human gut metagenome | reverse complement strand
TCGGTGGCGGCGGCACAGTTGGTGTGGCGGCCTCAGTCCGGAACAATTTGAAAACCAGAACCTCGCTTAGGCCTGTGTCCATATTACGTGGGTAGGATCAAATAGCTCACCCGGTCAGGCTGCTGAGGAATCCCCTGTCATGTGCGGGTGAAAAAAGACAGGCATAGAGTTTTGTGGGCTACTGATTGTGCAACTAATTCAATGAGAGCACCTCTATGCCTACTTATAAAATGTGTTAGAATTTCTTCCAGAATGCCTTAGCCGCATATTAGTTCAGAGTTGTAATGAAGTGGCACACTGAATTTTGTCACCTGAACAGAGGTGATATGCTGACCTCAGAGCAACACTGGTTCCCCAATGGAAAAAAGAAATTACACAAATCTATGTACATGTTTTACGCGAACTGTTGCCTTAGAAATTTGAGTTGACCTCTCAGTCAATATCAATACGGCTCTGCCTCACAGTGCATAAATATTATTTTTACATAAGGAGATAATGAAAGATCTAGCCAGAATGTAATGTCAGTTCTAATATTAAGTTTTTTATATATCTGAAACTTCTGGGCTGAAACTGTTTTAACACTACGGTCTCTGATTCTTGATATCTGCGTGACAGCGTACCCTTTGATTAATAGTTCAAGTATATCATATTCAACATCTGTTAATGACTGAGCTATCCACATATGAATAGCTATATCACATTCTTTTATTTTAGCATTTATATAACGTGTTGTTTGTTTATTGTCCATTTTATCTGAATATATATCTGTAAACCACAAAAATAATCAACACCACCAGTAAAGGGCAGGCAATCTATGATTCTGCTCTTTACCTATCAGGTTTTTACCGGACTCAGAAGGTATATTTCACACTCAGTATGATAATTATATTTTATATGCTATAAAATTCCCAATGTTTACAATAATGAGTATAAAAACATTATCGTTTTGTTTTTCATGAAAAGTCAATGAAAATGTATCGCTTGGTTTGGCTTATGTTTAGCCTGCATCATAATATTTAATTAAATTTTTTAATTTGCCTTCCGGTCAGATATCTCTCATAAGGTTGTCCGGGAACTGGCTGGTCTGGCCTTCGTGGAGAGCAGCGAAAATGTGATTCTGCCGGGCTCTCTAGGTGTTGGAAAAACCATCTGACCATTGCACTTGTCGTGAAAGCGGCGGATGCAGGGCATCGGGTACTGTTCATGCCACTGAACAGACTACTAGCAGGAAAACCGGTGGAGCGTCACCTATAGCAACTGAGCTATTTCCGGGTATTGCTCCTAGAGGAAACAGGCTATCTGCAGATGAACAGAGAGGAAGCCAGCATGTTCTTCCTGTTACTGAACCGCCGAAATAAAATCCTGACATCAAACAAAAGGTTGAATCGCCACGGATAATTTAGACACTTCCGAGCCGTTGATAATACTGGTTTTCATATTCTGTCGGTGACATCTGATCGCTGGAACCATGCCGACGCTTACTGTTATAAAACATTTCGATGTAATCAAAAATATCGCTGCGGGCTTCTTCCCGCGTTCCGTAGATCTTTTTCTTTATCCGTTCGCGTTTCAACAACTGGAAAAAGCTTTCTGCAACCGCATTATCATGGCAGTTACCGCGACGGCTCATGCTGCCCTCCAGGCCGTGTGATTTCAGGAACGACTGCCATTCATGGCTTGTGTACTGACTGCCCTGATCCGAATGAACCAGCACCTGTTTTTGGGGATTACGCCGCCATACAGCCATCAGCAGTGCGTTCAGGACAATGTCTTTTGTCATCCGGGATTGCATGGACCAGCCGATAATTTTGCGTGAGAACAGATCAACAACCACGGCAAGATACAGCCAGCCTTCGTGGGTCCTTATGTAGGTTATGTCCGTTACCCAACGCTCATCCGGAGCATCCGGATTGAACTGTCGCTGAAGCCTGTTGGGCGACACGATACTGGCCTCGCCTTTACGAGCCCGCGGGCTCCGGTATCCGACCTGAGCCTTTATCCCGATACGTTTCATCAGTCGCCAGACTCTGTTCACTCCGCACTGTTGCCCGCTGTCCCGCAGATCCAGATAGATTTTGCGATAACCATAGACGCATCCCGATTCCAGCCAGAACTGTTTAATCTGTCCTGTCAGTCTCAGGTCTGCCTGATGGCGTTGTGAATGCGGCTGCTGAAGCCAGGCGTAAAAACCACTGGGATGAACATCCAGTACCCGACAGAGCAGGCGAACAGGCCAGCAACAGGTGTTGTCACGGATAAAGGCGTACCTCAGTCGGACAGCTTTGCGAAGTACGCCACGGCTTTTTTAATATGTCCCGTTCGTCGGTAACCCGCTTCAGCTCTTTCTGGAGACGGCGGATCTCGGCCTGAGCATCTGACTGTTCTTTATTAGTGGAAGAATCCGGACCGTACTTCTTTATCCAGGAGTAAAGGCTGTGGGTGGTGATATCGAGACGTGTTGCAACGCTGGCAACAGAATAACCGCGATCAACAACCTGTTTGACTGCTTCAGTTTTAAACTCTTCGGGATAACGCTTACCACTCATGGGCACCTCTCTTTAAGTCATCTTAAATGACTCTGAGGTGTCTATTAAACCTGTGGCGATTCAGTAACGGGGGGAATAAGGTGTTCTCCATGGTGTTTATTTGGTGTATTTTGCAATTATGAGCAAGCATTAGAGTTTGCTGCAATTCTTGGTAAAGACTATGAGGTGTTCTGGGGAACACATCGATTAGGGACCTCTGAGTTTTGGTGCGGTTTTGAGTGATAACAGGTTTATTCACTAATTAACAATTCAAACAACCTACATATGAAATATTTTTTAGCTCCTCTACAAAGCAGAGGAGCATTTAGTTAATGTAAATCCGTAAATTAATATAGCACGGTTAACAGCAATTTATCCTGACACAGACTTATCAGCACAAACATTTTCCAAGTTTAAAGGTGGCTGACCACAGAAGTTTATACTTCCATTCAGGCCTGAAAGCTCCTATAGAATATATCATTTTTTTATTATTTTCATGACAGTATTTTCTGGCTCTATTAATATTTGACCACATAAGGACACTTCCAGGACTGAGTTTCATACAGTCATCATCATTCAGTATCGCACCATTTGGGACATCATAATAAACATTACATGAACTTTCAGATTTCAAAACAATGTCAATAGCACAAGGCTTATTATTCCAAAATAGCACGTACCCAAATATCATTTTCCGCAGATAAGAAACAAATCTCAATAAATCATCATATTTATAGCAAGGTAGCATATTTCCAAATCGAGACTGGAAAAGTGATATGTATAATCTGGCTATTTCACTATCTGATAACTCCTCTATGCATTTAATCTCTCCACCGTTTCTGATAAATCTCTGGACTTCATTTCGTCGTGTTTTTTCAAATTTCGTGGAAAATTCTTCTTTTATTATGCAGTTTTGCTTTTTTCTGGCTATACTCCATGTTGCGTTTATTATGTTAGGTTTATTTATCATGGATAACTTATTCGTTTTGTCCGGAAAAAAGCATTTCGTATGAGAATCAAAAGGAATTAAAATCTCATCAGATGACAAAGGATAACGCCTTCGAGCCATTATGCCAACTTGCGTTCCATTGCACAGGAAGTATGCGCCTTTAATATCACCATTTTTTTCATAGTGAAAAAAATCAATCTTCCATGCATGATTCTTCATAAAAAATGAAACAACATCCGGGTGCATGTTTACGCTCCCGCCGTATTTTTCAAAAGCCAGCTTATATATTTCGAATGTAGATGTTTTCCAGGATGTAATGGTTCGCTTAAAATTTTTTATAAGCACAGTATCCTCCAGATTTTTCAGTTTCCATTTTAGCTTTCTGTTAGATATTGATTGTTCATAACGACGGCCGTTTATAAAAAATATAAAATTTATTTAAAATCTACTACCATTTGTTGTGGGATCGACAGATGTTTAGTCGTTTCTACACAAGTTTTAATATAGTCAGTGAATTTTGGTGGTTTGGACATTCCGATACCCAGTAATTTCTCATTGCTGAAAGTGACATTAAGCATGCTGAACGCGCCGTACAAACGAATGGCTTTTAGCATAAGACGTTCATTACAGGGGCCAAAAATATTCTTTAATTCATGTCTCTCCATGACCAGCACGTCATAGCTAACTTTAGTGTATTTATCACCAACGGGAGTTCCATTCAGGGCACAGGCTATAGATTTATCAATATCTGCAAATGTTACACTGCCTTCTTTACCTGCAGATATATGAATAACTTCTCCCTTAGATAACGAGCTTTCCAGTAGCATTAACAATGCATCAGCACAATAGTCCACAGGAATGACATCTATTCTATCATCCAGTGAACACATAAATTTTTGTAACATTAATCCCATTCTGAACACCCAGAAAATACTGGTTGAAGGTAAGCACCCTAAATGGGTGTGGCCGACAATAATGGATGGACGGGCAATCAATAAGGGCAAGTTGGGACATTCTTTGCGCATCAAAAGTTCTATTGTTGCTTTTGAACGCGTATATTCTACCAAATGCTCTCCTGTATCTAATGCTGCAGCATCTTCCGTTACTAACGAATTTGCATTCGGAGTACATGACATAGCAGTTCCAACATGAATAAAGCGTTTTAACCCTGTAACTTTTGTCATTCTTTTGGCAAAAGCAAGCGTACCTGTAACATTTACACTCCATATAAGAGGGTTATTGCCAAAAGAAGCAACTGCTGCACAATTAATAACATATGTGACTTTATCAAGACGAGGGTCATAGAGGAAGGTCTCCGGGTTATTTAAATCCCCGAGCAATATATTATCAATTGTTAAAGAATGTAATCTATCCTCGCAAATATTAAATTTGCGACCATTGTCTTTAACCCTCTCAAGTCCTGTATGTTGCGAATCGGCTCGAACTAAAAGTAGCAATTCTATATTTTTTTGATTGTTCATCAGTTTATCTAGCACAGCACCGCCGAGAAATCCAGTGGCCCCAGTGAGTAATAATAAGTCCATGTTCAACCTCTTTTACTTATAAAAATAACATTATGAAAATAACTTGATTAGCATAAACCAATCATAAACAAAATAATTATTTGCATGGAGTTAAATTATGCATAGCCATTAATGAATAATAACCATAAAGAATAAAAAACCTAAGTTTATATGTTAAAAATAGATAAGGCGCGGCATCTTCATGAAGTACTATTCCTCTTTTCATTCAGTTGGTTGTTTTATTTTGGTTAATCTTATCTGGGGATACAGCTACTGTCCGGTGTTTCTGTGGGCTACATCACTCCTTTAAAATTGCAGATTAACACAAGCACTGTTTTTACATTTCTGATGATAAAAATATTTATATATTACTTAAATGACTTAATATTATTAACATGCTAATTATCAATCATACAATAAATTGAACGTCTTAATTTCTGAGACCTGACAGCAATAATCTTAAACAAAAAATAAACAAAACAATGTTTCACGATTGACGTGGAAACAAAGACTCAACGAATATTTATCTGATTAATCAGACTTAAAGGAGTCACATTATTATGCGGTTAAGGTTTCTGGCAATGGTATTATCTGTTCCCATTACATTCAATGCCCTTGCTACTACTGAATTTCTCACTTTTACCCCTGAGAAAATCAGTACGGAACTGAATCTTGGTACACTGAGTGGTAAAACAAAAGAGCGTGTTTACGCACCTGAAGAGGGTGGACGAAAAGCCAGTCAGCTGGACTGGAAATACAGCAACGCCGCTATTATTAAAGGTGCTATTAACTGGGATCTACTCCCCCGTTTGTCCTTCAATGCATCAGGCTGGACAACCATCGGTCAGAAAGGGGGAAATATGGTTGACCGTGACTGGTTGGACTCAGATAAACCTGGCATCTGGACTGATGAGAGCAGGCATCCCGATACCCGACTTAATTTTGCCAATGAATTTGACCTGAATATCAAAGGATGGCTCTTAAATGAACCAGATTATCGCCTGGGGCTCATGGCGGGATATCAGGAAAACCGTTACAGTTTCACCGCCAGTGGCGGCTCTTATATCTATTCTTATGAAGGGTTTAGGGATGCTATTGGCACATTCCCGGATGGCGAAAGAGCCATAGGTTACAAGCAGCGTTTTAAGATGCCTTATATTGGCCTGACTGGAAGTTACCGCTATGACAACTTTGAACTGGGCGGCACATTTAAATACAGTGACTGGGTTGAGTCATCTGATAACGATGAACATTATGACCTGGAGAAAAGAGTCACATATCGTGACAAAGTAAAAAGTCAGAATTATTATTCTGTGGCCGTCAATGCTGGCTATTATATAACATCTAATGCCAAGGTGTATGTTGAGGGTACGTGGAATCGGATCACTAACAAGAAAGGTGATACATCTCGTTATAATAGAAACAGCAACGTTTCTGAATTCGACAAAAACAGTGCCGGTATTGAAAACTACAATTTCATAACTACAGCGGGTCTTAAATATTATTTCTGATTCTCTGAGTGGGTTGCAGGACTGACCTTTTAAAATTAGCTCCAGTAGATACTGGAGCATTTACTATAGGGAACTGGAATACCACTTTCATCGTCATGGAAAACTTAGACTATGATAACGAAATGTCTCTTTCGCCGCACCGAGTTCTTTATCGCAGCGCTGTTCATTATTCTTATCTGCGTTTTGCTCTTCTTTCTGAGAAGTCCTGATATACCAGAATTTGTTACGGCCCCAGTGCGTAAAGGTGATATAGAAAATTCCGTTCTGGCAACTGGTCGCATTGACGCGATTGAACGCGTTAACGTAGGGGCACAGGTATCAGGCCAGGTGAAATCACTGAAAGTAAAACAGGGCGACTACGTGACTAAAGGGCAGCTGATTGCCGAAATTGACGACTTGCCTCAGCGTAATGATTTGCGCAATGCTGAGGCTGCGCTCAGCGAGGTTAAAGCCGAACTTCAGTCGAAGCAGGCGCTCCTGAAACAGGCTGAATTGCGTTTTAAGCGCCAGCAGCAAATGTTAAGAGAAGATGCCAGCTCGCGTGAAGATTTTGAGTCTGCAGAGACAATGCTTGCCACCACTCACGCCGAATTACTGTCTCTGAATGCCAAGCTTGTCCAGGCACAGATAGAAGTGGATAAGAAAAAGCTAGCTCTTGGCTATACACGAGTTGTAGCGCCGATGGATGGTATAGTTATCGCCGTCGTCACTCAGCAGGGACAGACCGTTAACTCAAACCAGAGTGCGCCAACGATCATTAAGCTTGCACGTCTGGATGTTATGACCATTAAAGCGCAGATCTCCGAAGCCGATATCACCCGTATTTCCGCTGGGCAAAAAGCCCGTTTCACTATCTTTTCCGAACCGGACACGCACTATAATGCGACACTGCGAGCAGTTGAGCTGGCACCGGAGTCAGTGATGAAAGATGATTCTCTTGCCAGCAACAGTTCGGTTTCAGGTGCCAGTTCTTCAAATGCTTCTGTTTATTACAATGCCTTGCTCGATGTGCCTAACCCAGAAAACCGACTCCGTATTGCCATGACAGCGCAGGTTACACTCCTTATTGAAGAAGCCAAAAACACATTGCTGGTGCCCCTTCAGGCCGTGCGCAGAACCGGGGAAAACAAGCAACAGGTCCAGGTGCTGGCGGCTGACGGCAAGCTGGAAACCAGGAATGTGACAACTGGCATAACCAACGGATTGGATATTCAGATCCTCGAAGGCTTAAAGATTGGAGAGAATGTTGTGTTGTCGTTGCCGGAAGAGAAAGCAACCGAAGAAGAGATTGTGCTGTGAGAAAGATTATTGAGCTAAAAGGGATTAGCCGAACTTATGGCAATGGTAGTCAGGCACGAACCGTCCTTAAAAACGTCGATTTGACTATCGCGGCCGGAGAAATGGTGGCAATCATCGGTGCCTCAGGCTCAGGCAAATCAACCTTAATGAACATAATGGGTTGCCTTGACGTACCAGACAAAGGCGATTACTTCATCAACGGGCAAAACGCCGCCCACCTTTCGCCCGATGAGCTGGCCAGAACGCGCCGGGAACATATTGGCTTTATCTTCCAGCGATACCATTTGATTCCTGATCTTAGCGCACTTGGTAACGTGGAGATCCCGGCCATTTACGCCAACAGAGAACGAGGCAGCCGTCGGATGTACGCAACCGCGCTGCTTGGTAGACTTGGGCTGAAAGGACGTGAGCATCATAAACCTAGCGAACTTTCAGGTGGTCAGCAGCAACGCGTCAGTATTGCCCGAGCACTGATCAACGGTGGAGAGATAATCCTAGCGGACGAGCCGACTGGCGCTCTGGATTCGCAATCCGGGCTAGAAGTGTTAGCCATCCTGAGTGAGCTTAATCGGCATGGTCATACCGTAGTAATGGTGACCCACGATATGACGGTTGCCCGGCACGCGAAGCGCATTATCGAACTACGTGATGGCGAAATTATCTCTGATAGCGGCAGTTGCGTATCTGTAACAAAAACGTGGCGACAAACCAACAGTATCCGGCAAAGCTATTGGCAAACACTGTTCGATCGTACGCGTGAATCGCTGCAAATGGCGCTAAAAGCGATGAATGCGCACCGTTTACGCACCACACTTACCATGATTGGGATTATTTTTGGTATCGCTGCCGTTGTGACTGTAGTGGCATTGGGTGAAGGTGCCAAGCAGAAGACACTGGAGGAGATTAAAAGTCTGGGTACAAATGTGGTCCGCATTTATCCTGGGCGAGATTTTTTTGATGACAGCGTTGAGAGTATTCGAACACTAATACCTGCGGACGCTGATGCACTAGCGAAACAAGGATTTGTCGACAGCGTAAGTCCGGAAGTTAGCACATCAGATAATATTCGTTTTCTTGGTAAATCGGCAATGGCTTCCATCAATGGCGTAGGGCGGGAGCATTTTCGGGTAAAAGGTATTGAGTTGTTACAGGGGACAACTTTCAGGGATGATCGTAATGCCCTACAGGAAGTCATTATTGATGAGAACACCCGCAAGGCTATTTTCGACGATGCGGGGCTACAGGCTCTGGGGCAAATAATCCTCCTTGGTTCCGTGCCTGCACGAGTGGTTGGCATTGCCAGAAGCAGCGACTATAGCGATATGCCAAACCGCATTACCGTGTGGATGCCTTACAGCACAGTGATGTACCGTATGGTGGGCAAACCGGTTCTGAGCAGTATTAGCGTCAGGCTAAAAGACAATGTGAATAACGAGGCAGCAATTAGCGCAATCTCCCAACTGTTAACCCGGCGTCATGGTGTAAAAGACTTCCAAGTCTACAACTTTGAACAAATCAAAAAATCTGTCGAACGTACCTCAATGACCTTCAGCATTCTAATTCTGATGGTCGCCAGTATCTCACTAATGATCGGCAGTATCGGGGTGATGAACATCATGCTGGTCTCTGTAACGGAACGAACTCATGAAATTGGCGTACGCATGGCTGTCGGTGCGAGATACGGCGACATCATGCAGCAGTTTATTATTGAGGCCGTATTAGTTTGCCTGATTGGTGGCGCATTAGGTATTGCATTGTCATATGCCACAGGCATGCTCTTTACCGCCCTGGGGGACGAAATGTTCACGGTGATATATTCGTGGCAGGCTGCTGTCACTGCGTTTTTCTGCTCAACCTTAATCGGTATGATTTTCGGTTATCTCCCCGCCCGCAAGGCAGCAAGGATGGATCCGATCATTTCACTGGCCAGCGAATAACCTATGAAAATTTTATCACCTTTGGCTTTATGCCTTACCACAGCACTCTGTGCAGGTTGCACAAGCGTGCTGAAAAGTGACTATCACGCTCCCGAAGTGGGCTATCCCATCAGTTGGGTCCAGAGTGATATGGACGGAAATACAGCCCCGTTTGACTGGAAAGAATTTAACGATCCTCATCTCGATAGCTGGCTTCGCCTGGTGATGACAAGTAATAACGACATGGCTATAGCTGCACTGCGAGTGCATCGGGTGCGGCTGGATGCGGAAAGAACAGGTATCACCAATTCTCCTGCATTAAAAGGTTCACTGGGTGTGGACGGGAAAAAACAGCTGAATAACTCGTCCGGTTGGACAAAAAGCGGTTATGCCAGTCTCAGTACCAGCTATGAGCTGGATCTCTGGGGTAAAATTGCCCGTCAGCGTGACGTTGCTGAGTGGGCAGTCCATGCCAGTGAAGAAGATTTTCGTTTCGCGCGCCTGATGTTGCTTTCAGAAGCCAGCAATAATTACTGGCGCATCGGTTTTGTAAATCAACAAATTGCCATCCTCCAGCAGAGTATCGACTATGCAAAAGAGACGTTGCGTCTGGCCGAGGTTCGATATCGAGCAGGAAGCACCTCGTCGCTGGATGTGATCGACGCGCAGCAAAACCTGCTCACGCAAGAGAACCAGCTCACAGGGCTACAACGAGAACGTTTACAGATACTCAATCAGCAGGCAGTTCTGCTCGGCATTGTTCCGGGGGGGCAGATAGTCGAGCCAACAACGCTGCCAAAAGGAAGCCTGCCTAAGGTCAATGCGAATATTCCTGCCAGCGTTCTGATGCGTCGGCCTGACATCAGCGCTAAAGAGTGGCAGTTGCGTGAGGCGCTGGCTACGGTTGATATAAAGCGTAGTGAATATTACCCCACCTTCAACCTGACTGGCGCTTTGGGTACCAGCAGCACTTCGCTACTGGCATTACTGCATAATCCGGTCGGTTCTGTAGGCGCTAACCTAACTCTACCGTTTCTGGAGTGGCGGCAGCGGGACATCGAGGTAAAAATTGCCCGTAACGATTATGAACAGCGAGTGCTGGAGTTTAAACAACTACTTTATAAGGCAATGAGCAGCATAGAAGACGCGCTTTCATTACGTAACCAGCTGCAGGTTCAGGAGACAAGACTCAGGGAAGAACTGGAACTTGCACGTAAGTCAGAGAGATTAAACGAAGTGCGTTACCGGCATGGTGCAATACGTATTTCATTCTGGCTTGATGCTCAGGAAAAACGCCGTCAGGCGGAATTTCGGCTAGATGAAAATCGCTTCAATCAGTTGCAGAACTTAGCAAAAATTTATCTTGAGTTTGGTGGGGCTCCAGTATTTCCTTAGATCTTACTAATCGGGACTGCCTGAAATTTGAAAAACAAGCCACACTAAGGCTATTATTTAGCCAGGCATATGAAGAGACACTTGACAATAGTCAGTATTATGAAGATTCAGTGTCCAAAATGAAGTCAATGTTCAGCAAGAATAGCGATCATATTCTGATGTGTCTGAAAAAGAGGTTCTCACCAGATAAGTAGTCGGAACTAAAGAGATATGCAGGAAAATGTAGCTCCCGAAAAGCATAAGGGCAGCCCTGATTATTTTCCTGAGTTTGCGCTGCTGTTCGTTGTTATCTCTGACTGGAATATCTCCCTTGAAAAATGGTCACAAGCATCCTGATGTCTCCATAGCCTGAGGATTGGATCCTTTATGCCAGAAAAAGTGACATCACTAAATGGGTTAAAAGTAACATTAGAATATTGCAGTTACAATGTCGGTACGCATAATCTATCTTATGTTAAATAACATTGAATATTAACTTACTTCATGAAGCTTACTGCTTCTATTTCCACTTCTTTTTCTTATTAATCGCTCCCCTAATCCACGCATTCATCTGCTCTACAGGCTCTAAAATATTTTTTCTGAGTACTGAGCACAAACTGCTCCATAAAAAACAGACCACAAGTTTGGGCATGATACTGATGTAGTCACGTTTTATTGTTTTCATGACGCTCTCTGCTATTCCATTACTCACCGGACTCCGCACCGCCGTGTTCTTCGATTTAAGTCCCAACATCCGAGCGAACTGGCGTGTTTCATTAACCCGGTAGTCAGAGTCAGCGGTCGAAAGACCTCCCAGGTAGCTACTCTGCATACCCACTATAATGCAACTATTCTCGTGACGTGTGTTTCAGCTCTCCCCCGGCTATGATACGAGATGGTATGGAGAGCCCTTCTGGGGCCACTGCCTGCACCAGATGCAACAGGAAGCCTGATATGAATGCAATTTCTGTCAGGACAGGCGGGTAACTTTCTGTGGCCATGGATCAGGGAATACTCCACCCGACATCCACCACTGAATTTCTTCTTCAGTCAACAAGCAAAGGGATAAGGCATGTGTAAAATCATTAACTTCAGTGGCATTGCCAATGATAGTCAACTGACAGCAGCGATCGCCAAATCGCCCAGAGGCTGTGTCGATGTGTCGCTGTAGCGCTGAACGTTCTTCACGAGTTAAATTATTGTCAGTATGTTCCAGTACTCCAGCTTTCCAGTAGCCAATGAGCGCCAGACTGATGCTTCCTGCTGACTGATTCCAGAGCAGGGCAAGATCATCTCTCCCGGGGAGCCAAAAAAAACCTTTACTGCGATAAACGCCCATGCCCATAAAGCGGTGACAGGTATCCCATAATCTTTGCGGATGGAATGGTCTGTCGTCCCTGATGACGCGCCATATAAGTTCCTCATTGTTGCACGGAGTATCCATGTTTCCTACAAGTGCTTCCAGTTCACTGATGAGTAACTCAACACGGTCAAAATTGTAGTCCGGGATCGCCAGTAATGTGCTCAGTTCAATATTTCCCCATGATACCGCGAGCACATCCACGGAGGGGTTAAGTGGGTGTATGGCTTTTGCCACAGCGGAGATAATGTCAAAGGGCAGGCGGTCATTTCTGGTCAGCAGCAGCCTGTTGCAGAACATGATTTGCTCGGCCAGCAAATTCTCCAGGCCGCGTTTGTTATGCCGGAGATTTTCCTGAAGAGTGGGGATCAGTTTTTTCCCATCATTGTAATCTTCATGGAGCATGACAGTATCAACGAGTGTTAAAAACGCCTTCAGGCGTACACGTGAATGGCGACGCAGGTATTTGACCAGAGGAAGCGGATGACTGCTTCCGGAGGTTTCAATCAGCATCACATCCGGCTTGTTGTGATCAAGCAGGTGGTTAATTGCGAGATCCATCTTTTTGAGGCCTGCGGGGCTGCTGATGCTGTCTGCGGTGATACTTACGAAATTATTGTCTTTTGCATCTACAATATCTGTGTTGGCGATCAGCACGCCGTCCACATCCAGTTCGCTCATGTCATTGACTATGACAGAGACTGAAAGCTGTTTTTCGTGTGCCTGTATGAGCAGGTTTTTCAGCAGAGTGGTTTTCCCTGCGCCGAGGAAGCCATTGAGAATGATGACAGATGTTGTTTCCATATCAGCAGTACACCAGTTAGTTAGCGAGGAAGGCGCTTGGTGGTACAAAGAGCATCCGGATTGAATCGCATAACGTCGACGGGAGTTGTTGTCGTTTTTCCTGTGAGGTCTCAACCTGCCACAGAACGCACCGGATTTATTGGTATTTAGTCTCCATCAGCATAATTATCACCATTTTTATCTCCGGGGGAAGATTTGTTCTGAACAGGAGTGGGAGGTGTGACCTCCTGAAAGTAATTACAGATTGCTAGTTGTTGTATTTTTATTCGAATATGTCTCTTCGTATCAGTGATAGCACCTAGATAAAGTATATTCCGGGAGCGTTATCTGTTCTAGATATCAGAGAGTCAGTCATTTGTAAAAAAGAGAGCTGCATCATTCTATTTTTCCTGTCTATTCACCCTGTTGTCGTATCTAAAAGACATCCGTTCCGAGGATGTCGGGCACCCGTTCTGTACTAAGATACATAGCTTTTGGGTCTGCACTATTTGGAACCGACAGAAGTCTGTCTGTGATATCCGCATTTTTCTGTGTGCGATATATTCCGAAAAACTTCAAACCACTTAAAAGAGGTGTTTCCGGAGGATAAGTTCGACCAGGGAATAGTGTTTCCTGGTAAGTGTGGCGGAGCCAGTTCACCAGGAGTATCTTTCTTATCCAGTTATACTGGATTTTATTAGATGATCACCCTACCCTGCAGCAGTACGCTGACGGTGTTTTTTTGGGAGAACCATTATGAATAACGTCATCTTTGATTGGTATTTATCTAGGCAAAAATTCATTCAACGTCCACTGCCAAGATGCAACAGGCAGAGTCCTTAACTGTCAGAATCCAAGTGCTCGAAATTATTCGAATTCCTTACTAATTCCTCCTACACAACTATTGTTATGGAAGCTTGCGAAGATGCTCACTATATGGCACGGAAATTTTCGGAAATGCGTCATAAAACAAAGCTAATACCTCCTCATTTTGTCCAAGCCTTCGTTAAAATTAATAAAAATGATTTCTTTGAGGCTGAAACCATATGTAAAGTTACATCAAGCCATCAATGAGATTTGTAGCATTAGGAGCTGAATCCCAGCAGAGGATTCCACTTTTCATCCGTCGTTGACAATGGCCTTGAAAAACGCCGTTACTCACCGTTCTCCTTCACGGTAATACGCAGTTATAGTTGCAGAGCAATGTAATGGAGCTTTTATATTAAGAAATTGTGTGAGTGGAGAGGTGCACGAATCCTAGAGGCAGAATGTTTCTCCACATGCTTGTGGAGAAACCGCCGCATTTTGCCCGTTCTGTACGATACTCCGTAGCCAGAGATAAGATATTCTGTCGCTGTATGCTACATACATTACACTATACGAAATCAGGTCTGTTCAATCAGTAAGGAAATAAACGGACAAACGTTATGTAACCCAGACAGAGATATATTGTCTGGGAAAATAGTGGCTTTTGTGGCGAAAACTAGTAAAACAGCAACCCGAACCACTTGATGTGCATCGTTTTTGATTATTCCCGTATACTCTTGCAGAAGGAGTTCTCCGTCGGGCTACTGTCATGGTTAATGCGGGGAATATGGCGACAATACAACACACCTAAAAGAGTAATGGACAGATGAAGCGGTTTATTCATTTCCCATGATTCGGAGTACCTACCAAGTCTGAGTAACCACTTTTATACTTTTAATTTTCGTTCATTTAGCTATCGTTTAATTATTATCACATAGAATTCTGCCGTTTTTAACAATGCAGGATAATAAGATGAAAAAAATGTTATTTTCTGCCGCTCTGGCAATGCTTATTACAGGATGTGCTCAACAAACGTTTACTGTTGGAAACAAACCGACAGCAGTAACACCAAAGGAAACCATCACTCATCATTTCTTCGTTTCGGGAATTGGACAAGAGAAAACTGTTGATGCAGCCAAAATTTGTGGCGGTGCAGAAAATGTTGTTAAAACAGAAACTCAGCAAACATTCGTAAATGGATTGCTCGGTTTTATCACTTTTGGCATCTATACTCCGCTGGAAGCCCGGGTATATTGCTCACAATAGTTGCCCATCGATATGGGGAGCTCATCTGCACTGTTCATTAATATACTTCTGGGCTCCCTACAGTTGTTTTTGCATAGTGATAAGCCTCTCTCTGAGGGAGGAAATAATCCTGTTCAGCGATGTCTGCCAGTCGGGGGGGCTGCATTATCCACGCCCGAGGCGATGGTGGCTTCACGCGGGGATGGGCAGATTGATCTGATATGCAACCGACGACGACCAGCGGCAACATCATCACGCAGAGCTTCATTTTCAGATTTGGGCCACCTTTTGATTTCTCGTTTAACTTTTGCAGTTACCAGACTGTGATTTATTTTAACAAATCAATAGCTTTCATAAAATTCTCGAAGCTGAAAGCTTAACTGAACCAACCAGCCTGGCTGGTGTTTTCTAAAGACAAAAAGGCCATCAGCAAAACACTGATAGTCTGAATCACCTTTATCAATCATGTATGAAGAAAATATGCGCAATTAGTTGACAGTGATTATCATTTTCATTAAAAAGAGCGCGTAGCATTCTTATTTCATGAGGAAATTTACCCGCCAACAACCTGAGTAGCGAAAGCTGTTCATCCCCAATATTTTTGCTGGCGGGTTCTTTTTTCTACTGTCCTCCTCCCCAGAGGAAGCATTCCCATTAATCATTACTGGCGAGGAGGCAAGAGAAAAAGTCGGTTCTTTGTCCCTAAATAACAGCATCATTTCAGTCCATGCAAAATCTGATTTACCAGCTCACATAATAACCTGATGATACACAGTGTAAGTTCACAGAGATATTGCAATTGCCTCCGGATAAGTAAGGGGAGATTGCACTATGCAAATGCAGCACCTGAGGTTGGCTATCCTAAGCAGCCGATTATGCGTTGAGGCTTTCAGTGATGGCTGATATAGCAACAATGAGAATGAAGGCTCTGCACTTCTGGGATAAACACGGTATTTCTGCAGCTTCTGAAGCCTTTGGCGTATCCTGCCGCACGCTTTACTGGTGGCGTCAGTTACTGAACAAGGGAGGACCTGAGGGGCTAATCCCGCACAGTAAGGCACCTCTGGTGCGACGAAAAAAGCACTGGCATCCCGATGTGCTGAAAGAGATTCGACGCCTCAGGACAGAGCTGCCGAACCTCGGTAAAGAGCAGATTTTTGTTCGCCTGAAGCCCTGGTGCGCATAACGCCATCAGACCTGCCCGAGTGTTTCCACCATCGGCAGAATGATCGCCACCGCACACGATAAAATGCGGATGATACCAGTACGTCTGAGCTCGCGGGGTAAGGCTCTGCTTGTCAAAAAGCGAACCACCAAACCCCCGCAGGCCAAAGCACTACCGTCCGGTAAAGACAGGAGAGCTCATTGGGATGGACGCCATTGAGCTCAGAATGGGTGAAATGCGTCGCTATATCATTACCATGATCGACGAACACAGCGATTACGTACTGGCGCTGGCTGTGCCGTCGCTCAACAGTGATATCGTCAATCACTTTTTCAGCCGTGCAGCCCGGCTGTTCCCTGTCGGTATCAGCCAGATCATCACAGATAACGGGAAAGAGTTCCTGGGAAGCTTTGACAAAACGCTGCAGGAAGCCGCCATCAAACACCTCTGGACCTATCCCTACACGCCAAAAATGAACGCTATCTGTGAACGTTTTAACCGGGCATTAAGAGAGCAATTCATTGAATTTAATGAAATTTTACTCTTTGAGGATCTGGCGTTGTTTAACCTGAAACTGGCGGAATATCTGGCGCTGTATAACAGCAAAAGACTCCACAAGGCGCTCGCACTAACGACGCCCGTGGAATATATTTTAAAAGAGAACAAAAATTGCAATATGTGGTGGACCCATACACAGCAAACGCACAGGCCGCCCCGGTTGGGTAGATATGTGGGATGGCTGGTTCAGACTTCAGGATATGGTTGAGGCTGGTGATGAAGTCTCTTTATCAGGAGATCTGATCAAGAGACAGCCGCGCAGGGGATTCACTATGCTGGATTCTTTTAACAAATTCTCCGCTAACCAAAAAATAGACTTTTTGCATTCGTAAATGCGTTAAGAGATAATTTTTAAAGTTCCATCAATCTCCCGGCCAGTTCGTCTCGCGGCATTACTCACTATCCGCACAACTTCAGTAAGATCATGACTTTTTCAATCGTTATCTGTTGACCAAGCTTTGAAACCACTAGCGTCCCGTCAACCTGACCTGGAATCGTCGAGAACCGCCCATAGTTGTGAATTGGCTAGAGTGTGATGGAAAGCAACGCTAAACGACCTAGTCACACATTCTCTTTTCCCTAACAATGACCATTTAGTGAAATAACGTATCCAAAATGATGACGTGAAAGCCTGACACTGGCAGCGAAAAGCCGAAAAAACTCACCTGGTCAGGAGCAAAAATCGGATTATTCGCCAACAGCGTAATATCAGCAGTAGTTCTCGACACGCTTGCGCTATAGACAGAGGATGAAACGCTGCTGGTCGGAGTTCTCTATACATTTTTGGCGACGGCAGAGCCGCTCACCAATGCCTTAACGTCTATCAGCCTTCCGGTGAGTTGGAACAGCATGCTCAGCGTTTGCAAGATATTCTCCACGGTCTGTAGCAGCGTAGGTTTCAATTTAAATATCCCCAGATAGCCCTCTGGGAGCTTCCCTTTTTATTAAGTTTTAATTACCGTTGCAATAGTTAAATGATATTGGTAATTATTATCATTAGCATTTGTGTCTGTGTTGTTTCTGGTAAGGCTGAAAGGGAACAAACATCGCCTGTACAACGGCGTTTTTACTTACAGACCAGCGAAGGCGAGACTATCAGGATGATGCATCGTGTGTCTAAGAAATCACGGTTCTTTCCAGATTCGTTGTTCGGTCTAACACTGCACAAATGCGTCAGAACATCCCGGCGTAGCTGTCCGACGCCATTTGGGCTGTTCAACAGGACAATGGCGCGTAAGCGTTAATGGAAGTGGGGATACGGAGTTCCCTGTTCACCTGTGTATGTCACGGAAAAGTCTCTGACTGAGCTGTCCATAACGCTGGTGAAGCACAAATGGCGCAGCATCTGGTAAAGCAGGTTTAACGAAAAGTCGTGTCCTGCTGCTGGCATATGAGTGCGTCGACTGCCTGATTTAGATCGTCAAGCGGAGAGGGATTTTCTCATGCGTATTTTGTTTGTAGGCCCGCCTCTCTATGGGCTGTTGTATCCTGTGCTGTCTCTGGCGCAGGCATTTCGCGTTAACGGTCATGAAGTGCTGATCGCCAGTGGAGGACAATTCGCACAAAAAGCGGCAGAGGCCGGGTTGGTGGTGTTTGACGCCGCACCCGGTCTGGATTCCGAAGCTGGTTACCGCCACCATGAGGCACAGCGGAAAAAAAGTAATATCGGAACCCAAATGGGCAACTTCTCATTCTTCAGCGAAGAAATGGCCGACCATCTGGTGGAGTTTGCCGGACACTGGCGGCCTGACCTCATCATCTACCCTCCGCTCGGAGTCATCGGGCCGCTGATTGCCGCCAAATATGATATACCGGTCGTGATGCAAACCGTAGGCTTCGGCCATACCCCCTGGCATATCAAGGGTGTAACGCGTTCGCTCACGGACGCCTATCGTCGCCACAATGTGGGGGCCACACCACGTGATATGGCCTGGATCGACGTAACACCGCCGAGTATGAGCATTCTGGAAAACGACGGTGAACCCATTATTCCGATGCAGTACGTCCCGTATAACGGTGGCGCGGTGTGGGAACCATGGTGGGAGAGAAGGCCCGAGCGTAAACGTCTGCTGGTGAGTCTCGGCACTGTCAAACCGATGGTTGACGGCCTTGATCTAATCGCCTGGGTTATGGATTCTGCCAGTGAGGTCGATGCCGAGATCATCCTGCATATTTCAGCCAATGCGCGGTCCGATTTGCGCTCGCTGCCGTCAAATGTTCGCCTGGTTGACTGGATACCCATGGGTGTCTTCCTCAACGGCGCAGATGGTTTCATTCATCATGGCGGAGCAGGCAATACCCTGACAGCGCTACACGCTGGTATTCCACAAATCGTCTTCGGCCAGGGAGCCGATCGCCCGGTAAATGCCCGCGTTGTTGCCGAACGCGGCTGCGGGATTATCCCTGGCGACGTCGGCCTGTCGAGTAACATGATCAATGCTTTCCTCAACAATCGCTCACTTCGCAAAGCCTCTGAAGAGGTAGCAGCGGAAATGGCGGCGCAACCCTGCCCAGGTGAAGTGGCGAAAAGCCTGATCACAATGGTACAGAAAAGGTAACCACTACACCTTCATGATAATCATATGCCAGCACCCATCCAGGAGTCATGCATCCATAACAATGCGGGACCGGAGCGTGCTGGCTTTTTTGCGGAACGATCCGGCTAGTGGATCGTATTTTACAGACGGAGGAGGCTTAATGCCTGCGAATCACACTCCCACACCGGCTCAGTCATGGATAGTTCGCCTAGCGCGCGTGTGCTGGGAACGTAAGAAACTTAGTGTCATCGTGGTGGTAGCGTCAGTATCGACTATTTTGCTGGCTGCGCTGACGCCACTGCTGACAAGACAGGCTGTGAATGACGCACTGGCGGGCAATCCGGCCCGCCTGATCTGCCGCATTGTTAGAAAGGCGGCGCTGGCGGGCAATCCGGCCCGCCTGCCGTGGCTGGCCTGCGGGTTACTGTTGATCGCTTTTTTTGATTTCATCGGTAACTATGTGCGCCGTGGTTATGCCGGGATGCTCTCACTCTGGGTGCAGCATACCCTCAGAGGACGGGTATTCGACAGTATTCAGAAACTTGACGGCGCAGGCCAGGATGCGCTGCGCACCGGGCAGGTGATTTCACGGACCAACAGCGATCTGCAGCAGGTGCATACCCTGCTGCAGATGTGCCCGGTGCCGCTGGCAGTGTTCACTTATTACATTGCCGGCATTGCCGTGATGCTGTGGATGTCCCCTGCCATGACGCTTATCGTCGTGTGCGTACTGGTATGCCTGGCGATCACCGCGCTTCGTGCGCGTCGTAGGGTCTTCGCGCAAACCGGGCTGGCCTCGGACCAACTGGCGAATCTCACCGAACATATACGCGAGGTGCTGGCACAGATCTCAGTGGTAAAATCCTGTGTGGCAGAGATGCGTGAAACGCACTGGCTCGATAGGCAGTCGCGGCAGATTGTGCGTGTACGCATCGGTGCGGTTATCTCGCAGGCGATGCCTGGGGCCACCATGCTGGCGCTACCGGTGCTCGGGCAAATCGTCCTGCTGTGCTACGGCGGATGGTCGGTCATGCACGGGCGGATCGATCTCGGTACCTTCGTTGCATTCGCCAGCTTCCTCGCGATGCTGACCGGGCCAACCCGCGTACTGGCATCGTTTCTGGTTATCGCACAGCGCACTCAGGCGTCCGTGGAGCGGGTGTTTGCACTGATCGACACCCGTTCACAGATGGAGGACGGGACGGAGTCGATTAACAGTCAGGTTGTCGGACTGGAACTGGAGAATATGAGCTTTGACTACCACCATGGCGACAGACATATCCTCAGCAATATCTCCTTTTCCCTGCGCGCCGGTGAAACCGTGGCGGTGGTGGGCGCATCGGGTTCAGGAAAATCGACCCTGTTGATGCTGCTGGCGCGTTTTTATGATCCCTGCTCCGGAAAGATATGGCTCAACACCAGCGAAGGCCGACAAAATCTTCGCGATATCAGACTGGAGGCGCTTCGTCGCCGGGTAGGCATCGTATTTGAAGATGCTTTTCTGTTTGCCGGTACGGTGGCGGAAAATATCGCCTATGGCCACCCTCAGGCAACGGCGGACGACATTCGCCGTGCGGCAGCTGCTGCAGGAGCCAGCGATTTTATCAACGCCCTGCCGAAAGGCTTCGATAGCCTGTTAACCGAACGGGGTACGAATCTTTCCGGCGGGCAGAGGCAGCGAATAGCGCTGGCGCGGGCGCTCATTACTGCACCGGACGTGTTAATCCTGGATGATACCACCTCAGCGGTTGATGCTGTTACGGAAGCGGAGATTAATACCGCGCTGGGTCGCTATGCTGACGAAGGGCATATGCTGCTGGTGATTGCCCGACGGCGTTCAACACTTCAGCTAGCCAGCCGGGTTGTGGTGCTGGATAAGGGCCGTATGGTGGATACCGGAACCCCGGCAGAACTTGAAGCGCGCTGTCCGGCGTTCCGCGCACTGATGACCGGCGACAGCGATTTTCTGGCCACGTCCCACAATAGCCACAACGAATTGTGGCCGGCTGAACCAGCGACACAAGACGATGTAACGGATACGGGGGATAAAGGTTTTGTCGCCCGTATGACCCGCGTACCGGAAAATGCAGTACAGCAGGCGCTGGCCGGTAAAGGTCGCAAAGTCACGTCACTACTGAAGCCTGTGGCGTGGATGTTCGTCATCGCCGCTCTGCTGATCGCACTCGATTCTGCGGCAGGCGTAGGGGTACTGATACTGTTGCAGCACGGCATTGACTCCGGTGTCGCCGCAGGCGATATGTCGATCATCGGCCTCTGTGCCCTGCTCGCCCTGTGCCTGGTCATTGTGGGCTGGTGCAGTTATTCTCTGCAGACGGTCTTCGCCGCCAGAGCGGCGGAATCAGTTCAGCATTCGGTGCGCTTGCGCAGCTTCGGCCATATGCTGCGTCTTGGACTCCCCTGGCATGAAAAGCATGCCGATTCGCGTCTTACCCGCATGACCGTTGATGTGGACTCTCTCGCCCGCTTTCTGCAAAGCGGCCTTGCCGGTGCGGCCACCAGTCTGGTGACGATGTTCGCAATCGCCGCCACCATGTTCTGGCTCGACCCGTTCCTGGCGCTGACGGCATTAAGCGCAGTGCCAGTGGCCGCACTGGCAACCATGATTTATCGCCGCCTCAGTACCCCTGCTTATGCACAGGCACGGCTGGAAATAGGCAAAGTCAACAGCACCCTGCAGGAAAAAGTCTCTGGCCTGCGTGTCGTGCAATCGCATGGTCAGCAGGAACTGGAGGGCGCCCGGCTGCGCGCGTTATCGGAGCGTTTCCGCGCAACCCGTGTGCGAGCACAAAAATACCTTGCAGTCTATTTTCCGTTCCTGACATTCTGCACCGAGGCCTCCTATGCCGCTGTTCTGTTAGTGGGAGCTTCGCAGGTCGCCGCTGGAGAAATGACTGCCGGGGTACTGGCGGCTTTCTTCCTGTTGCTGGGGCAATTCTATGGGCCAGTGCAGCAGTTATCAGGGATTGTCGACGCCTGGCAGCAGGCGACAGCCAGCGGCAAACATATTGATGAACTACTGGCGACAGAAGGCACTGAGAACCTCGGGTCCTCTTCGGTCCTCCCTGTCACCGGTGCACTGCATCTTGATGAGGTCACGTTCAGTTATCCCGACAGTCACGAGCCAGCTCTGAACAAACTTACCCTGACGATCCCAGAGGGAATGGTTGTCGCGGTCGTCGGTCGCAGCGGTGCGGGTAAGTCGACGCTGATTAAGCTGATTGCCGGGTTGTATTTCCCCACGCACGGCAACATCAGAATCGGTGTGCAAATGCTCGATGATGCCTCGCTCACTGAGTATCGTCGCCAGATTGGGCTTGTCGATCAGGATGTAGCACTGTTTAGTAGTGATATTGCAGAAAACATTCGTTATTCACGGCCATCCGCCACCAATGAAGACGTTGAAATTGCCTCACAGCGGGCAGGGCTGTATGAGATGGTGTGCAATCTGCCGCAGGGATTCCGGACACCGGTGAATAACGGCGGAGCCGATCTGCCCGCAGGTCAGCGCCAGTTGATTGCGCTGGCCCGCGCGCAACTGGCGAATGCCCACATCCTGCTGCTCGACGAAGCCACGTCATGTCTGGATCGCACATCCGAAGAACGACTGATGTCATCGTTAACAGATGTCGTGCATGCCGGGAAGCACTCGGCGCTGATTGTTGCACATCGTCTGACCACCGCGCAACGCTGCGATCTGATTGCCGTTATTGATAAGGGGTTACTTGCGGAATACGGAACCCACGAACAGCTGTTATCTGCGGGCGGCCTCTATACCCGCTTATGGCATGACAGCGTCAGCAGTACTGCGCTCCATCGCCAGCACAACATGAAGGAGGAAACCCCGGGATAGTTACTGGACACGTAATGTATTAAAAACACAGTCAGAAGCGGCGGTACCGTGAATAGCCGCTTTAATTATTTATACTGACATCCTTAATTTTTAAAGAGTATGAATGCTGAACATGCAACAACATCCCTCTGCTATCGCCAGCCTGCGCAACCAACTGGCAGCGGGCCACATTGCTAACCTTACTGACTTCTGGCGCGAAGCTGAGTCGCTGAATGTTCCTCTTGTGACGCCAGTCGAAGGAGCGGAAGATGAGCGAGAAGTGACCTTTCTGTGGCGCGCCCGACATCCTCTGCAGGGCGTTTATCTGCGTCTGAACCGGGTGACGGATAAAGAGCACGTAGAAAAAGGAATGATGAGCGCCCTTCCCGAAACGGATATCTGGACACTGACACTGCGTTTACCCGCAAGTTACTGCGGCTCCTATTCGCTGCTGGAAATCCCCCCCGGCACTACGGCTGAGACGATTGCACTGTCCGGAGGCCGTTTTGCCACCCTTGCCGGAAAGGCCGATCCGCTAAACAAAATGCCGGAGATCAACGTTCGGGGAAACGCAAAGGAATCAGTGCTGACACTTGATAAAGCTCCCGCCCTGTCGGAATGGAACGGCGGCTTCCACACCGGACAACTGCTTACCTCCATGCGCATTATCGCCGGGAAATCTCGCCAGGTTCGGCTCTATATTCCGGACGTTGATATTTCTCAGCCCCTCGGGCTGGTCGTGCTGCCCGATGGTGAAACCTGGTTTGATCACCTTGGCGTATGCGCGGCAATTGACGCCGCCATAAATAACGGGCGCATCGTGCCCGTGGCTGTACTGGGCATTGACAACATTAATGAACATGAACGCACTGAGATACTCGGCGGGCGCAGCAAACTGATAAAGGATATCGCCGGACATCTGCTGCCGATGATTCGCGCTGAACAACCGCAGCGTCAGTGGGCAGACCGTTCGCGCACAGTGCTGGCCGGGCAGAGCCTCGGCGGGATCAGTGCGCTAATGGGGGCTCGTTACGCACCGGAAACGTTCGGTCTGGTGCTCAGCCACTCTCCTTCAATGTGGTGGACGCCAGAAAGAACCAGTCGACCAGGCTTGTTCAGCGAAACCGATACCTCATGGGTGAGTGAGCATCTGCTTTCTGCCCCACCGCAGGGCGTACGTATCAGCCTGTGCGTGGGATCGCTGGAAGGTTCGACAGTGCCTCACGTTCAGCAGCTTCACCAGCGGCTGATTACCGCTGGCGTCGAAAGCCATTGCGCAATCTACACCGGTGGTCACGATTACGCATGGTGGCGCGGTGCACTGATTGACGGGATTGGTTTACTACAGGATTGAGTTGACCCACAAACACTTTCAGGAAACGGTACAGACTTCCTGAATAAATCAAATAGTCACCTGCGGAAAAGGAATAATCATCAGATGTATGCCCGCGAGTATCGCTCAACACGCCCGCATAAAGCGATTTTCTTTCATCTTTCTTGCCTCACCCTTATCTGTAGTGCGCAAGTTTATGCGAAGCCGGATATGCGGCCACTGGGGCCGAATATAGCCGATAAAGGCTCCGTGTTTTACCATTTCAGCGTCACCTCTTTCGACTCTGTCGATGGCACACGCCATTATCGGGTATGGACGGCCGTGCCGAATACAACCGCACCGGCATCGGGCTACCCGATTTTATATATGCTTGACGGTAACGCAGTTATGGATCGCCTGGATGACGAACTGCTCAAACAATTGTCAGAAAAAACACCACCAGTGATCGTGGCTGTCGGGTATCAGACCAACCTCCCTTTCGATCTCAATAGCAGGGCTTACGACTATACGCCAGCAGCAGAAAGCAGAAAAACAGATCTCCACTCAGGGCGTTTTAGCCGTAAGAGTGGTGGCAGCAACAACTTCCGCCAGTTACTGGAAACGCGTATTGCCCCCAAAGTGGAACAGGGACTGAATATCGATCGGCAACGCCGCGGCTTATGGGGGCACTCCTACGGCGGCCTCTTCGTGCTGGATTCCTGGCTGTCCTCCTCTTACTTCCGGTCGTACTACAGCGCCAGCCCGTCGTTGGGCAGAGGTTATGATGCTTTGCTAAGCCGCGTTACGGCGGTTGAACCTCTGCAATTCTGCGCCAAACACCTGGCGATAATGGAAGGCTCGGCGACACAGGGTGATAACCGGGAAACGCATGCTGTCGGGGTGCTGTCGAAAATTCATACCACCCTCACTATACTGAAAGATAAAGGCGTCAATGCCGTATTTTGGGATTTCCCCAACCTGGGACACGGGCCGATGTTCAATGCCTCCTTTCGCCAGGCACTGTTAGATATCAGTGGTGAAAACGCAAATTACACAGCAGGTTGTCATGAGTTAAGCCACTAAACACTGCCCGCTTTTACGCGGGCAGTACGCCTGAAACACTACGATCAGAATGATGCGGTAACTCCGGCATAGTAAGCCCGGCCTGGTTCGTTATAGGTATTCGCCCCTTCAGAAGATCGGAAGATCTGTTTATTGAGGATATTACTGACGCCGACATTAAGACGCAGATTTTTATTAATATCGTAATTGAAGTTCGTCCCCACCAGTGAATAAGCGCCCAGCTCTTTACCTGACAGACCGCCAGTATCTTCATTGCGGGTTTCCGCATGAGTACGCGGTTTTTGTCTGCCATATAACGTCCAGTTGACGCTGGCAGAAAACGCCTGGGTGATGGTCCAGTTAAGCGAGTTATTGATAGTATATTTCGGGATGACCGACAGAGGATTACCGGTGTCTTTTTGCTCCGAAGTGATCATCCATGTGGCATTGGTATTCCAGTTCAGACGATCTTTCACCAGTGGGAAAGACATACTGGCTTCGATGCCGTCCACCAGAGCTTTCCCGCCATTCTGCCACTTGAGGATATATGCGCCTGAAGCGGTTTGCCCGATAACGTTATCCCCGGCCACGATCTTATTCTGGTAATCATTGCGGAAGTAGGTCACACTTGCGTGGTAATCTTCCCAGGTGAACTCCAGCCCAATTTCTTTATTGACGCTGATTTCCGGATCGAGATCTTTATTACCGATCAGGTAGCACCCGCCTGATGTAATATCTTTTGGACAGCCATTGCCTTTCGAGTAGAGCAGATAGCCTTCACTGGATTGATACAGGTTTGGGGCTTTAAAGGTTCGGGCAACCCCTGCTTTGACTTTGAAATAATCGCCCAATTCCTGCGAAAGATTCAGACTGGGGCTGAAGTTCCCGCCGGAGTCGCTGAGATAATCAAAGCGCAGGCCGGGAATAATATTCGTGCCAGGAACCGGCTCAATGTTATCTTCAATATACAGCGCACTGATTTGAGAATGATTTTTACTGCTGCGATCCGCAGCAGAGCCAGAAATACCGCTGATATCTCTGTCATTCACCGTCAGGCTGGTAGAGGAAGGATCATCGAGCTTATCGCGGTTCCACTCTGCACCAACGGTCAGCGTTTGATCAACCATCACATTCAAAGGAATATTAAGCTCGCCGCTGGTTCGCCAGGAACTCAGGCGATTGGTCGTAAACTTTTCACCCGCTAAAATACGCCCTTCACCACCGCCGGATAATCCTTCATTCATGCGGGTATTATTGGTTTTCTCGTAATAAACACCAAAGCGACTTTGTCCCCAGTCCCAGATACCATTATGCGTAATGCCATAATTCTGTCGGTACAGGCGGTTCGTCTCTTTGCCGGATTTTGGGTAATGCTGCCAACTTACTGATTTAGTGTATGATGGTGACTTTAAGGTGCTTGCGTGGCTTCCATCTCCATCAGATGTCCTTCCTGCTCCGCTACTGAAGGCGTGGTGCGTAACGGCAAAAGCACTGCCGGACATCAGCGCTATCTCTGCTCTCATTGCCGTAAAACATGGCAACTACAGTTCACTTACACCGCCTCTCAGCCCGGTACGCACCAGAAAATCATTGATATGGCCATGAATGGCGTCGGATGTCGCGCCAGTGCACGCATTATGGGCGTTGGCCTCAACACGGTTTTACGTCACTTAAAAAACTCAGGCCGCAGTCGGTAACCTCGCGCATACAACCGGGCAGTGATGTGATTGTCTGCGCTGAAATGGACGAACAGTGGGGCTACGTCGGTGCTAAATCACGTCAGCGCTGGCTGTTTTACGCGTATGACAGGATACGGAGGACTGTTGTGGCGCACGTCTTCGGTGAACGCACTCTGGCCACACTGGAGCGTCTTCTGAGCCTGCTGTCGGCCTTTGAGGTCGTGGTATGGATGACGGATGGCTGGCTGCTGTATGAATCACGCCTGAAGGGAAAGCTGCACGTTATCAGCAAGCGTTACACTCAGCGCATTGAGCGACATAATCTGAATCTGAGACAACATCTGGCAAGGCTGGGACGGAAGTCACTGTCGTTCTCAAAATCGGTGGAGCTGCATGACAAGGTCATCGGGCATTATCTGAACATAAAACACTATCAGTAAGTTGGAGTCATTACCCAGGATGACCGGCTATTTTCAGGCTCAATTCGTGAAAATATCTGTGGTTTTGCAGAGGAAATGGATGAAGAGTGGATGGTAGAATGTGCCAGAGCAAGTCATATTCATGATGTTATAATGAATATGCCAATGGGATATGAAACATTAATAGGTGAACTTGGGGAGGGGCTTTCTGGCGGTCAAAAACAGCGTATATTTATTGCACGAGCCTTATACCGGAAACCAGGAATATTATTTATGGATGAGGCAACCAGTGCTCTTGATTCAGAGAGTGAACATTTCGTGAATGTTGCCATAAAAAACATGAATATCACCAGGGTAATTATTGCACACAGAGAAACAACGTTGAAAACTGTTGACAGAGTTATTTCCATTTAAAACCTACTGACATAACCATAGAGGAATTGCAACTGTATGAGGAATATATCTTCCTGTGATAATTCCTCGTTATGTTCAGTTGTCAGTTGGAGGAGGAATGGAAGATAGACAATCCACCAGGAAGCATATGTATCATTCTGTGTGGATTGTCCAATAACAGTTCTTTCCTATATAAAAAAATACTATTTATAAACAAACATCACTAAGATTATTTGGACTCCAATTACACATTCTACCTTCAGCGTAGTTCCATGCTTCTGGAGGTAGTCCCTCTGGTTTTTGTTTCGCTGAGTTGGAATTTCCTGCTGCATCATACAAAGCAGCAACAGCGGCAGAAGATCCAACAGCGAAGGCACCAGCACAAACAGGGCCGCACAGACCAGCTCCGAATGCACCACCAATCACTCCTGCACCGTTTGTTGCTACAGTTTTCCCGACATCAACCCAATTGACATCACCAGCACCAGAGACATTATTCATTTCATTTAACGTTATTTCTCTCATATATCATTTCCCCCTATTAAAAAAAATCGATATCATTAATGCAATGGCGATACCGCTAACAACAGATTGAACAAGGTTGCTAGAATTTAGTTGTTTAACAATAAGACTAATAATAATGCTTATGGGTAATATAATAAAGAATACTTGCCACGTTTTCATTTATATTCCTGCGCTAAAGTTATAGTAACGCCAACACCTCCAGAAACAGAATCTAATTCATTTAGAGTCAGAGTTCTCATATGATCTCCTTTTTATCTTATCGGATATTGAATAATAATTATCACCAACAAAGTAACATATTGCAGACATTAATGCAGAGAAGCAAAATGTATGCATGGATAAAAAATCATTTCCTCTAAAAACACAATCATATATAGCTAATGCAATATATATTGCGATGGCATTTATTATAAATGTAAATAACAACTCTAATTTTGTTCTTTTTCTATCCATTACTTTCTATCCCATTACCATACAAACACTAACGATAATGATTATCGTTTACATAGTCAAGAGTGAAGGGTAGGGGGGCCCTCAACCCCCTATAAGGGGTCCGCCTGGAAAACGGAGTTTCCCACGAATCCCTGACCCGACTGATTATGCAGGTGTAAAACGGACTGTATTGATCTGATATATGTGTATAAAACTGGCATCCAGGCTCTTGTCCATATTTCGGGTTAATCTGCCCAGCATAACGACCAGAATTACCAGTTCTGAAGTTTTGCCCATCTGATGATGAAGTTGTTCCGTCTCCCCAGAATACTGCCAGAGGTCTTTTTCCCTGAGCATTTACCAGCTCTGCAAGGGCTGCGGAATAAGTTTCATCACGGATATACCAGGCCTGAATATCTTCAAGTGATGATTTAGTGCATCCGGGACAGGCCTCTGCCATTTTCGTCAGACCAAGATTGATGCCATCGGCAAGAATTGTGGTAAGAAGCAGGCGTGTATCGGGACGAGTTATATCATTTTTATATGTGAAAAATGTCGGGTAAACGCTGTCCAGCTGTTTACCTCGGGGTGAGCAGATAGACCGCCTGACTCGTCTTAGCAACAGCGACTGGATAACGCTGAAAAAGCAAATTGAACAACATGAATTGCGAATTGTCAGTCTGGATGTTCCAACATCATGGCAAGCCCTGTCAGATAAAGATCCTTCACAATCAGATCCGATTACCCGCGCAGTGATAACTGCAATAAATAATATGCTTATAGACCTGATGGCCGCGATGTCGCATAAGGACTGGCTGAGTCGTCGCCAACGCCAAAAACAGGGAATTGAACGAGCTCATACGTTGGGTAAATACCGGGGAAAACAAGCCGATCAGGAACGGCATCAGAAAGTGTTGTACTACAGACAAGTAAAAAAACTCAGCATTAGAGAAACAGCAGATGCTACGGGCTACAGCACTTCGCAGGTTTGCCGTATTCAGGCACTTTATCGAGAACCAACGACTGATTAAAAAGTAGCCTTAACGTACAATAATTTTCGATATCCAAACTGCCCCCAATCAGTGCACCGGTGACAGCCATCAGTAAACCATACCCGATAATGCCTAAAGCAGCGCTGGAGAGGCAAGGTCGAGTTTGCTTAGCCGCCGGTTAATTTTGTTGCGGTTAAACCGGACAGCGTCCAGGTCGTCAGCAAAAGGGCGAATCTCACCAATCGTTGTTTCATCATCTGCATTAACGATAGCTTCAAGAAACGCCAAGGTTTTATCAAACTCATCTGCAACTGTGGCTCCGGGCATACCATGACCACTTATACAAAACGGCGTTTTCAGCCCGGTGTTCCTTCATAACTAACGGAGGCATCATTATGAAATTATGCCGGTTATTTTACCGCTGCTGGTCCCTCATTCAGTGACTGCCCCAGGGTTTTTCATGCTCTCCTATTTTGACTCTTTGCAAAATCGCACTCAACACGTTTTATCTGTGCGTATAGCTTGCGGCATGACAAGACATAGATTTGATTACTGTCACAAAAGTAAGTAAAAACTTTATCATTCTATCACACCGAATATTTTAAGAATTAGACGAGACGCCAAAACAGAAGATAGCGCACTAATTATTGCAAGGAGATTCTTATATGTGTTATTTGATTTTTTTATTTTTTCACTAATATATACAAATAAAAACAAGAAAAAAATATAATTGTATACATGCATGTTATTACATGTGACTTGTCTGTTGGAGGAAGTGGTAAAAACTGGAGAGGGGATACAAGTAATACAAGGAAAAAGAAAGTTAAAGTTTTCTTTTCCTTGTTATCGTATTTTCCCAATAGAAACAAATATGACAATATAATTAAAAGCATGGATGTATATATGCTAATCATTGTATGCTCCTTTAATGACAGGATGATTGGCCGTTTTTACCTGTAGCTTTTATTGCTCCTGATGCTGAAGAACTTAAAACCGTGCTTGCGATAGCTCCTTTTACAGTATTACCAAAAAATACATTGTCTGTCATGCCGCCAACAAAGCCGGCTCCTGCACTTAATCCGGCACCGCTCCAGCTAATAATTTTTCGGTTCAATTACCGGAAGAAATTATCAACGTAATCATCCCATGCATGCCCCTGAACAGACCACTCACGATTAACCGGAGGCGGGAATCCACTTCGACAGTAGCCGTTCTTCCCCTCAAAATCAAATACACCATGTGGATATCCGTTTATTAGCAGAACACACTTCAGGCAGTCCTCAGACCAGCCAATTTTCACATCAGAGGGGATGTGAGCATCTGAAATATCTTCAACGTTATATATATGCACAGCATCCCTGACAGGGTTACCTTCAGCGGACTCATCAAGTGCATAGAAATATCCGGTATTCCCGTCATCTTCAAATACAGCGGCCAATATTCCATCAGGAGCTAAACTTTTTATCACCATAGCCTCACCAACTATGAGTTGAGTCTGTGCCGTCACGAGTATTGTCATAAAACATGTCTCTCCGTTCCAGTTTGTCTGATGATATAACCCCCCCGGGACTCATCCCGGCCGGTAAAATAATACTCTCAACAAAACTTTTCTCCTCCTGCCTCAGGCGAGTCCACAGAGAAAATAACAATTCTAAGAGTTATCTGCGGGAAAGGCTATTTATATGTTACTATCTCACTCTCTCACTGGCGAGATTATAAACGTTACTACGTTCTCATTTTCCTACTGCAACAACCGCAATAATTAACATATCGTCAATCACCTGATAAACCAGACGAAATCCCGATGCACGTAATTTAATTTTGTAACAGTCCTTTAGCCCTCTTAGTTTTGCCGACGGTATATGAGGATTTTCGCTGCATTTTTTTAGTTTTTTAACAAACTGTTGTTGAATGGTCTTATCCAGTTTCAGCCATTCCTTGAGCGCATCATCCCTGAATTTTACCGTATAAGTCATAAATAACTGTCCAGGTCCACATCATGCAGTGGCTGATTGCTGCGTTCAGTAACCAGTTTCACCAGTTCCTGGTCATCCAGAGCATCAAGCATCCTTTCATACAGTTCAGCAGGCACACAGTAGAATGCCGGCTGATTCCGGTTAAGAATGGCGACAGGGTAACCATCTCCGGCACTGACTGTAGCCATAGGATTTTTTTTCAGCTCACTGACACTTGCACTGGTGTCAGACAGAATGATGTTAGGCATAACGCACCTTTGAGACTGTTTAACAAGTCTTAACGATATCCCTGAAACGACCACTTAACAAATCTTTATTACTCACACTTTTGCAAATGCATTAAATGTTGCTTGTATTATTCTGATGCCGCGCCAGTGGCATGTAAGGCGGCACGCTGTGGTTACATGTGATACCGGAGTAAAACCGCCGAAGCCCGGCGTAAGCCGGTACGGATTGATAGATTTCACCTTACCCATCCCCAGCCCTGCTAGGCCATATCCGCTTTCAGCCATGATAAAGCTTCTGTGCGCGGTCGGAGTGGTCCCGACGAGGGTTTACCCGAAGTCGGGGCGTATCTCCGCGTTAGCGGGCCGTCAGGGCCGCTTACGAGCGTGTACTCAATACTTTCAGCGAGAAGACTGACAGCCATGATGGAGTATAGTTACAACATTCATAATTAAAAGCGACTCTGTTCCGGCCCGAAGGGCCGGGGCGGGGCCGCTTTTCAGTTATGAGGTAGGGGCTTTGTGGTTTCAGTTCTGCGCTGGACCGGGGTTTTTCCGGAGTCTGCGTTTGTATGTTGTAACTAAAATGGCTCCGGTCGGGGCCCGCCGCTTGCGGTGGGAGGTGCATATCTGTCTGTCCACAGGACAGGCAATGAACAGGTTTTCTTTTTAAATGAATGTAATTAAGTAGTTTAAAGGAGATATAAACAGGTGTTTAAAAGATACATTGCACCCTGTAAGACTGGCGACTGGCGCTTTATGACATGAACGGTTGTAACCTTATGGCGAGGTCCCTTGCAGTTAAATGTGGATAAGCAAAATTCCCCGTCGCTGAGGCGTATTTTGTATTAAAAACAGGGGGAACCTGATGCACCAGAAGGTGGATGCTGAGGTTGTTTTTTGTATGTGGTGCTGATTTTTTGTGCTCTGTCGGGCTTCAGACGTGCGGAAGCCTCCGGCGCGGGCCGGATTATTCAGAGGAGGTCAGGTTCAGGGAGAAGCTGTGGCCAGCCGGCTGTAATTACGGTTACGTGACAGAATCATGCGCTCCTTCACACGACGCTCCACTTCGCGTTTTACCGTCTCACCATTAGCAGTAAAGCGCCCTTCCGAGATTTCACGCGTCAGCTGCCGTTTCACCAGGGTGACGATATCCTGACGTTCCCTGTTCGCATCACGACGCGCACGGGCACGTTTTATTCCACGGGACTTAAGCTCTGTCTGGTAACTGCGGAAACGCTCACGCACAAAACGCCAGGCTTTCGCTATCAGTTCATCCATACCCAGTGCATCCAGTCCCTGCTTCTTGCGCTGTCTGTTTTCCCATTCCACACGACTGCGGCGTGCGGAAGCCACCGCCACCTCAGACACATCGAGAGCGGCAAACAGCGACAGTGTGAACGTGATATCGGTAGGAATGTAGCACCCGATAAGCGGGTCATATTCCGTCTGGTAGGTAATCAGTCCCAGCTCTGACAGGAACGTCAGGGCACGGGTGGCACGGGTGATGGAGAGTTTTCCTGCACCGGACTCTGTCGCCAGTCCGCACTCAATGGCCAGCGTGGTGATGGAGCACTGGACGCGGTTGGCCAGCGGATCATAGTGAAAACAGAGCCCCTGCAGCAGCGCATCAATGGCCCGGCGACGCAGTACCGGTGGCATGCGCCGACGCAAACCACGCGAACGGGCGTGTGCCACATGAATGGCGAAATCAAAACGGGAGGTGAAGCCCACCGCCTTTTCCATCAGTTTTTCGCAGAACTTCAGCGTTCCGGCACCTTCACGGGGTGTGAACACCGGATTCGGGTTCTTTACCTGGCGGTAATACGTTTGGTGAAGATCAGTCACACCATCCTGCACTTACAATGCGCAGAAGGAGTGAGCACAGAAAGAAGTCTTGAACTTTTCCGGGCATATAACTATACTCCCCGCATAGCTGAATTGTTGGCTATACGGTTTAAGTGGGCCCCGGTAATCTTTCTCACTCGCCAAAGTTAAAGAAGATTATCGGGGTTTTTGCTTTTCTGACTCCTGTACATCCACATCAGAACCAGTTCTCTGCCACCTTACGGCGTGGCCCGCCACAAAATTCCTAAAACGATCAGTAATCTAACACTGACAGGAAAATCAGCAAGAAAATGATCCCATCACATCATATTTCGGTGACAGGCTACTTTCTCGATAAGCCTTTCTATCAACTCTGCCTGAGTTAGGCCTTCCTCTGCACACGGACTGATAAGGTAGTTTTTCAGTTCTGGCCTGACGAAAACCTTAATCTCTTTACATACAGATCGTTTGCGCGCAGAAGCAGCTCTCTGCCGCTCTGCTTCACTCAAAGGTTTACCCTTTCTGTATGCTCGTTTTGCGCCAGATGAGGAAGTCACTGCATTTTCTGTCTGCGACATCTCGCCTCCTCAATACTCAAACAGGGATCGTTTCGCAGAGGATACTACAGTTTTTTGAAATCAGCGACTTGAAAGTTGTGACTATGATCTGTGTTGGCGCACAAATCATGTCTGATTACGACCGTTTAATGTGATTTTGATAATGAAATGACGAAAAAAAACAGAAAATAACTAAACATGTGTGCCAGCCCCGGGCGGGATCGGCGATTTCTGAAATGTGAAAGCTAGTCCGAGGGACTATCGATTTACATCATTATAAAGCTACGCCCAATAAAATTGGGTAACATCAAATTTTATAAAACAAGGTATCAGGTGCCACAACTGACTGAACAAAACCAAAATGCTCATAAAAAACTCTGGCGTCATCATCAATTGCATGAACCATAACAGCCTTAATGCCAACCTGTTCAGCCAGATTGGCAACCCGATGAATGGCATCACTCAGCAGCCATTTACCGAAACCATGTCCCTGAGTACAAACATCAACAGCCAGACGCCCTAAAAGAACAACAGGTACAGGATTGGGCATATTATGGCGCAAACTGCGTCCAAGCTCGGCATGTGTGACAGAACCAGTAGCTAATGAGTAATACCCCACAACACGTAAAGTATCCTCCAGACAAATGACGAACGTGCGGGAAGCATTGAGTATCTGGTTTTTCATAGCCCGACCACGCAACCAGTTACTTAACACCTCATTCCCACAGTCAAATGGCTGAAGTATATGCTCATCTGTCAGCAATGCCGGCGCGGTGACATTTATTTCCATTCAGGCTTTACCGCCATCAGACGTTCACGCCCTTCTGCATTCTGTACAGGAGCTTCCAGTTGCGTAATAAACGAATCATAACCTTCGTTATCCAATACAAATAAACGTTGATCCAGAATGATGTTTTTAGCTTCCTGGTAAGCCAGTTCAATGATGAAATCGGTACGATTCTTATTGACCAGGCTCGCAGCATAATCAATAACGGCTCTTTCCTCATCAGTTGCCCGGATGTTAATCTGATTTTCTCGCGGTATTTTACGGACGCTTGCTGCAGTGGACATAAAACCTCCATTGGTAACGATTTGCTATACAATGAATGTTATCGCAAATGGTAACAGAACGCTATACAAAATCACTTGCAGGAAAATAATCCCTGATAAAAACAATGACAGAGACTTGAAAATTGTGACAATGATCTGTGTTGGCGCACAAATCATGTCTGATTACGACCGTTTAATGTGATTTTGATAATGAAATGACTGAAAAGCAGGAAATGCCTTAACCAGGATGCCGGCCCCGGGCGGGACCGGCTGTTTCTGGCATTTCGGGTGTCTGCCCCTGAAATACCTCACACTTCCGGAAAGCGGGGACGGAAGTCCCCGCCCGGCAGCTTACTTCCGTGCTTCGTAGGCCAGAGTTACCTGCACCACTGTATTTCCCCTGTGAATATTCAGTTCACATAACCGTTCCCTGAATATCAGTGAAAAACACGACACCGTGGCGCACACGGCGAACAACCCGATAAGGGCATATTTCGTCATAAACTTTGACCTCTCTGCAAAGAAGAGGCTACAATCAGTAGTGCAACGTACTTCATGCAGACCTCACGAGTTAATGGATTAACGAGTGGGGTCTTCGCATTTCTGGTACCTGCGTCCTGCCTGAACCAGAAAGGCTCAGACACCCGCCACGATAATACCATATTCCCTGTTGCTGACCATTACCTCCATTTCCCGCTTTTAACTACAGAACTCGCTTTCGTATGGCTCATGGCAATAAAATTTTCTTTACCATATGACAACGTTCCAATAATATTAAAGCTGTCTTTTAATTTGATGGCATCTTTTTCACTTACAGCGACAATAAGTTGTTTACCAAATTTTCTGGCTATCATTGCAAACTGCGATACTGCTAATCCACCACCTAAATCAGGCCACCCAACACAATTAAAAATAATTATATGCTCTTCACTATTCATTGCATCCCTGATAAAGGAGACGGCATGCTTATTTCTCTCTGTATCTGAATCACTGTTAATCTGAGAGAAATCATAATATTTAGAATCTGGTACAGAATACCCATTAAAAAAATTATCAACCCGGGAGTAAGTATTCCCAACAATAAGAATATTGTGTTCACATTTAATCATCAATTCTGACACATCATCATATTTCATATATTCACCATTATGAGATAAAATCTGGATACAGGTGGTTCCGGCTTTCCCCCTGTGCCCACCATTTCCCGTTTTTTATTCAGAAACGCCGGGAGCGGGGAAAACTTGCTTTTTCCCGTTTCCGGGGTTGGACAACTGAGCAACGCGAAGGCGTCAGCTACGATGTTCCGGTGACGGCTCCAGGCAATTAATTATGCTGAATTATTACCTTACATATTTCCATATCTCTTTTGGTATCCTGTCGTATAACTTTCCGGTGATTAATTCCGCTAACCGGTGGTCTGCTGCTGAATTAAATGATTCACGTTCACTGGTTGATAAACTGTCTCTGTTTTTATGAATAATTTTTTCCAGAGTATTGACTGATGAACATCGCCGTAACTGATACAGCCATTCCTGTTTTGTTTTTGCCATTTTTATTCCCGCTGAGAACAGATGAATGATAAGATTGCCATCGCTTTATTTACGGTGTCTCCATATCCAGGGGGAAACCGGATCAGCATCTGACCAGAGCCCACGTTTTTGTTGTCTGGCTTCGTTCTGAAGGACAGGCAGCACGGGATCTGTGTGTACTGCTCATATACCCAGGCAGCCCCGGCCAGAACCATAAACTGATTAATATTCATTCCGTCTGGTGCATAAACCTGCCCGGGAATACGACCATAACGATCTCGCTGAAAATATGTGACGGTAACCGTTTTTCCTGCAACCAGTGATTTCATCATGTCCGTTGACCACCGGCCATAATCCTGTTTCTTTTCCGGTGCATCAATATTTACCAGCCTGATCCGCACCGCCTTCCGTGAGTCCATGACCTCGATGGTATCACCGTCCAGTACACGAACAACCCGTCCATGAATATCTGCAGACAATACCGGCCATGAAAAGATAAATAATACCAGTGGAATATATTTCCTCATGTTATTTTCCATATCAAATAAATGGCACCTGTATTTCAGACACCCTGAATATTGCAGCACACATTGAATAACACCTTATTTTGTGAAATTAATCACAAAATATAAAATCGCGACTTAATACGGAAAAAACTCTGTGCTACTCAGAACTGTCCGGTCATACTGCCCGACCGGATATTAAAAAAAGCAAATCTCATGCATTATTCAGCCTTCTGACACCTGGAGTAATGAAGGCTGCTTTTTTCGTTACACCCTTCCCCGGCAGCGTCGGTGACAGTGTTCAGCCCTTTTCCAGGCAAACTGCTGCCAGTCTGTCCGGGGCGCCACCCGGGCAGCCAGGAGCCATACATCAGCAGCCTCCTTCCAGAATCCCCTGACCTCCAGGCTGACAGCCCGGCTTCCGGTACGCTGGTAACGCCAGACCTGAGCGCCCCGTGAATGGTTTCCGAATCCATTCATCTTTAGCTCCCCCCTTTAACTCGTCAGCATTATGGTGTTAAATAATTCAGTGGACCGATTTCCTTTTGGGTACGGAAGTTATTTCCTTTAAGCCTTATTGTTTCAGCCTCCTCACTCTTTCGGGGAGGCTTTTTTTATTTCCCATCAAGCACGGCCTGAAGTTCTGCCTTTGTCCGGTTCTGGCGGCGAATTTTCTCCAGACGCCCTGCCGCATACGCTTCCTCCTCCTGAGAAATATGCTCCGTCACATACCCTTCCGTGTCATACCGGCAGGCACCGGCTTTCATGGCACACAGATAGCTTTCTGAACGGGTGATGGCCTTCAGCGCCCGGCGCAGTTTTTTGTGCGAGAGCGGGATATTCCGCTGCGCCACGTCTTCCAGTAACACGTCCCGGATACCGCAGGCCAGAAGCCGGGGCGTGTCACCGTCAAATAATTCCGGCCACCAGGGCTTCAGGGTATTCACGGCCTCATCCAGTGAGGGCAGGTTCAGATAAATGGACAGCGCCTGTCTGGCCTGCGCTTTTTTTGCCGCCAGCTCTGCTTCCCGGGCCGCTTTCTCGGCCAGTTTCTGCTTTTTCACCTTCCATTTTGGTGGCGTGGTGACATTGATGATGGTTTTCCGGCTGCGGACAGGCGTCTCTCCTTCTGTTTTCCGCTTCAGTGTCAGTACCGGTCGCTTCTGCTCTGTCATGCTGTATTCTGCCTCTGACGAATCATCCTCTTGCGGCCAAAGATACCACACCCGTTACAGCGCCAGAACGCCCAGCACAGCCAGATGACAGGCATAGAACGTCGGGAAAAAATCTCCGGGCCAGAAACGGGGTAATGATTTCCCTGCACAGGACACCAGACCAACGGTCAGCACCGTCATCACAAGGCCGGCCACCGCCGCTGCATCACTGGTGGCAAGGTTAAGCGCCGGAATAACAGCCAGCAGGCAGGCGACCAGCGCCAGACGTTCCATTCTGTCTTCCGCCCGGTACAGCCTGTGGCTGACTGCCAGCATCAGCAGCCCGGCAATGCCGTAACTGGTGCCGGAGAAAGGCAACCACATTGCCAGAAGCAACATGGTCTCTGCGGAACGCCACCAGGTGCGCGTTTCACACCATGTCAGCACCTGTGCCGCCACTGCAAAGGCAAACAGGATATTCCCCTCATACCAGGGAAAGCCGGCAAAGTAATACCAGAACTGGGAAAAAACTGCCCATCCCCACAGCCGGTTAATGGCCACCTGCCGGATATGCGCATGGCGGGACAGATTCAGCCCCCATACCAGGGCAAAAAGCGGAAAGGCTCCACGCCCGGCCAGAAACATCCACGTCTGGTCCAGATGCAGAATGCGGTTTGCATGGTCCAGTACCATCAGCACCAGTGCCACCGTTTTGATGATATCCCGCTGTCCGGGTGACCAGACCAGCAACGACTGCAACCAGGTATCGGTCCGTGCAGCCAGTGAATCGTTACGTGTCGTGTTCTCTGTTGTCATCAGCGTGTGTCTTCCTGTATCAGTCTCCGCCCAGGGTTTTCTCTTTCTGCAGGTCACGAACCATATCCCGCTCCATCTGCTGCAGTCGCTCCTGCAACAGATTTTCCCGGGCAACCTCCCGGACCGCTTCCCGCTCCCGTTGTGGTTCACGCAGCACACTCTCCGGCAGCGCAGTTTTCCGTTCTGATGACGAATCCCTGTCCTGCTCCTGCCCGGCAATATCCCTGACAGTCCGCTCTGTTTTGTCGTCCAGCTGGTCAGGTTTGTTCTCTGCCATTTTACGGACAATTTCATCCGCACGGCGTTCCGTTTCACGGCGGATGGCCTCTTCAGCCTGCCGCTGTGCCAGCACCTCTGCCGTGACCGGTTCGCCATTTCCGGCCCCCGGCTGGACACTGTTGTCCGGAATATCCCCCCACACGCGACCGCCGATGATGGCACCGGGATTCCACGGACGACCTTCACCGGCGATTCTCACCACCACACCGCTGTCAGGATTATCACGGGCAATCCGGACGCCATCCTGCATGTTATCAGCCAGCAGACTCTCGCCGTTACGGCTGCCCTGCAGGGCCACGAACTGCGCATCCCCGCTGCCTTTCACCCGTCCTTCACCACTGAATCCCCGCAGCCCGTTTCCGTCATCCGTGGTCAGTGGGTTCAGCCAGATACCTGCTGACTTGCCGTTACGGTCAAACGCCGGCAGTGCCACATACGGCTGCGGATATTTGCGCCCCGGAGCAATAAAGCGCGCAGGACTGTCTCCCCCGGCAAGCCCCGCCTGACGGAGAACGGCACGGCCTGCCGCCACATCCCGCAGCTCCCGCGCCGTACTGAACAGCCGCTGCGCATTCATGACCTCCCGGTCCGGTTTCGGTTCAAACACATCGTGGGCCGTTCCTTTCTGTACGGCATTGTTAATGGCATCCGTCCAGCCCTGACGGTTATCGGTGTACACCTGCACATGCTGCTTCATACGCGACAGGGCCACGTAGGCTGACTCAAAGCCGGCCATCAGTTTCCGGTTACCTTCCGTGCCTTCAAGCGCGATGGCAAAGGTTTCACTCGCCCCCTGCGCACCGTGGGCGGTGATGGCATAGGCCAGGTCAATATGTTGCTCTGCCCGCTCCTGGCCGGGGTGAATCACACGGGTCTGCTGTCCGTCCGACAGCGTGACACTGTCACCGGAAACTGCTGTCACCGTCCAGACGCTGTTGGCCACATAACCGCGCTCCCGGTCACTCTTCGTGAAGCGCATCCGGTCACCGGTCCCCACCCGGATGGTGTCCGGAGTGTACAGTGTGACGCCTTCAGCCACCGCCTCCCGGGGCGAAATCAGCCGCGTGTTACCTTCCGCATCCTCCAGGGTTATCAGCCCGTCATCCTTGCTGATACCGGCAATCCGGTGATACACATTATCCACCAGGGCAAGTGCATCCCGATGTGTCTCCCAGGTGGAGAGACGACGCAACTCCCCGTCGCGTATATTCGCTGTGTTCAGGACAGGCACCATGACCTGCTCTTTTCCCAGCTCACCGGCCTTTTCCCGTGCATCATGAATCATGCTGTTCAGTACGCGCCGGTCCTCATTCAGATGCGTGACAATCAGCGTCTGCTCCCGTGCTTCCGGCGTCCTGCCGGTATAATCGCGGACAATGGCTTCATACAGTGTCATGGGAATATCCGGAAAAGCCTCACCTTTCAGCATCGCCTTCTGCTGCGCTTCTGCCAGTTTCGCTTCCTGGCTGTGACTGAACTCCGTCACGGAGTGCTCCGGTACCCATGCGCCCTCCTGACGTGGCACCTGAGACGGTTTCACACTCTCAAGCCCGGACAGTGCCCTTTCCACATCCCGGTTAATCAGGCTGTATACCGCCTCCCGCAGCTCCGGCGTCTGGCGCACAATCTCCTTCATGATGGCCACATCGGCAGCACTGCGCGTCTGCTGGAGACGGAAAGGCTGACCGGGCGCGATGGCCTGCAACTGGTCCGTGTCACCACTGGCCACGGCACGACCGCCACCGGCCGCAATCAGGGCGTATGCCCGTGCCATGTCGGTATTGCCCACCATAGAGCTCTCATCGAGCAGGAACAGCGTGTTGCTGAAATTCGGCGTTTCTCCGCTGCGCTGCAGCAGCTGCGTGTCATGCAGAAAGGACGCCAGCGTCTGTGCATCCACGCCGGCGCTGCGCATCTCACCGACCGCACGGTGCGTGGGCCCCAGCCCCACGACACGGGGACGTTCACTCTCCGGCAGCATGTTCACGGCTGACATCACCGCCCGGAACTGTGTGGTCTTACCCACACCGGCATAGCCCTGCACCACCGTGAAACGGTCGGACGTTTCCAGTATCATGCGGGTAGCGGCACGCTGTCCTGATGTCAGTTTCTCCATGAGTTCGCCAGGTACTCTCTCCATCAGCGGCGTGACCGCCTCCTTACCTTCGAGAATATGGCGAAGAATGCTCTTTTCTGCCTCATACGACGCACGGGAAACCAGCAGGCCTGTGCCATAGCCTTTTGCCACATCCACATACAGTAAATCACCGCGTTTTATCTGCGCATTGATTTCCCCTCCCAGTTCAGTAAAACTGGTTCCTTCTGCAGCAAACGACTTCGCCTCTGTCAGCAGGTCCACCATGCTGAAGGCCAGGTTTTTACTTTCCACCACAGGAAGCGCCAGATGAATAGCCTGCTGTGCCGGCGTGTGAAGCCCGGCTTTCTGCAGACTGATAGCGGTTTCCAGCAATGTCTCACCGGCACGCGCCTTTATCTGCTCAGAAACCACCGTAAAGGAGGGATGGCGGGCAAGTTTTTCCGCAGTACGGGTTTCATCCAGTGAGGAATACAGCCGGACATCACGACCGCTGCGGGCCAGACCGTTCAGGGTGGCGTTGTCCATTGCCATCTGTGTGACGGAGGCAAAAACCTTCGCACTGTCGCTGACGGAATGCCCGGGCGTTTCCACCCAGCCGTTCTCCAGCTTCAGTGCCGTGAACGGTGAATCAGCCACAGGCAGGGTGGCCGGTTCAGCCCGCCCCGGCACAACAACCGTCATCGCATCTTCACTGACGGATGCCACCTGCAGGCGGTCACCGCCGGAGACGCGGAGTCCGGGAATTTTCCCTGTCACCCTCAGACGCTCGCCGTCTGCCACCGGCATTTTTTCCGGCCGGAACAGCGACCAGCTGCTGTCCAGAGAAGAAATACGCACCACCTGCGTTTCACCCTGCGCATCCCGCAGGGTCAGGCTGTGACTCTGCGCCGTCACCCGGTCTATCACATAGCGGTCATGACTGCGTGTCTCCGGGTTCCACTGCTCCATCACCATTCCCGGGCGGTACATATCCCGCAGATAACGGCTCCGGCTGTCCAGCCAGACCGGTGACAGTGCCGTCATGGTCACCTCCTGATGTCCGAGCACGCCCTGTGTTTTCAGCTCACTGCGAATGGCCTGTGTCAGTATGGCCTGTTCCCGTACCCCGCTGACCTGTGCCACGCTCTCTTCTCCGGCTTTCACGCTGGCCGCAAAATCTCCTGCCAGCCGGGCATAGCGGACATTACGGTCCGGTTCACTGATGATGGTGGCCGGTCGCTGTTCTCCCCCCTGCCAGCGATATGTGTTCACCCCGGCATCCTTCATGGCCATCAGCGCACTGCCTGTACCGGTTCGCTGCCCGCTGTCGGTTATCAGGACCTGTACGTTATGACGTGCGGCACCGTCCAGCAGGGTTAACGTCTCTTTCAGGGAGAGTTTTTCGCCCTGGTCAACGATAACAGTACTGCCCGGCGTGAAGGCCATGCCTTCCAGCAACTGACGACGTCCGGTTATCAGCTCACCGGACAGCCGTTCATCCTGCTTCAGGTTCATCTGCGAGCGACGGTCAGCAGCGATAATCTGCACTTCCCGCCCCTGCTCCCGGGCCATCATGACCAGTTCAGCCACCCGCTCACGCTGCCCGGCTGCACCGCCCTGCCCGGACACAATGGCCAGCGACGGACGGTCCTGTGCCAGAACACTGACCGCATCGCTGTAACCAGCCGTCCGGGGGACACTTTTCTCCGGATGTACGGTCACCCGGTTCTGTTTCATGATGTCACGACTGAGTGCCCGGACGGACAGCTCATCGAGCACATGAATTCCTGATGTGAACAGCCCCTTCTCACGGTCGAGGGGGATAAGCTGCTCACGACTGATGGCCTCATCGATACCGGCGCGTGCCCGTTCAATCACACCATTTTCCGGCGGCAGTATACCGACCGTTCTGGCCAGCACGTCCGTGTACGTAAACTGCACTTTTCGTTCACTTAATCCGGCAATCGCCTGTGTCACCGCCTGCTGCACATCCGGCCCCTCCTGTGAAACAGCCCCGGGCGCCTGCGTGCGGGTCTCCGCACGCTGATCCGCCGCGTCACGATATGCCCGGATGTCGAACCCGGTTTCCTTCAGCGTCTGCATCCATTCAGCCATTCTGACTTCAGGATCGACGTGCTGTTTGGATTTTCGCGTATCCAGTGCCGCCACATCCCGGGATTTCAACGAGGCGTCCTCCCCGACGGCCTCCCGGATAGTCTGCGAGCGTCCGGAAAAGGCCTCCACCGGTACGCCCGGCATTTCCCACATACCGTGCTTACCGACCACTTCAGTTTCATAGCCCAGCGCCTCAACCTGCTCTTTCAGTTTTTCCCGGTAGAGCCTGCCAAAGGCAATCTGATTAGCGTACACATTCTCAATGAACCCCGTTTTCCCCACTTTGTCACTGCTCAGTGTCTTCCATTCGCCGTTATGCTGCGTGACATTAGCCACCACCGCATGCGTGTGTAACTGTGGTTCCTGATCGCGACTGGTGTCGTGGTTAAACAGTGCCATAACCAGATTACCGGTCAGCACCGTTTCTGACTGTCCGTCCGTCATCACCCGTGTGGAGGCCAGCGCCTCCACCTGACGGACAGCAAAATCCACGGCCTGGTTATGTGCTTCAATAAGACGTTTGTCCCCCCCGAGCATGGCCATCATGGAGACACTTTTGGGAGCGGAAAAGGTCAGGTCGTAGCCGGGACGATGCCTGTTACGGCCATCCTGCATGCGGCTTAAATCCGCCCCGTCTGGCAACCTGCCCTCCAGAAGGCGGGTAAAGACATCCTTATCGACACTGCCCTGCAGCCCCAGTTGTTCAGCCCCCTGGCCGGCCCAGCGTTCTCCCATGCTGCCCAGCACATAGTAATTATCCTTGTCGGTATAATAGTTCCCGGCACTTCCGGCCGATCTGACCTGCGCAATACTCATCATAAACGTATATCCCTTTGACATATCCCGGCATCAATCCCACAATGGATATACACAAGACATATCCACATAAGGAGGCAAATAATGGAAACCACCGTATTTCTCAGCAACCGCAGCCAGGCGGTCAGACTGCCAAAAGCGGTTGCATTGCCGGAAAACGTAAAACGCGTTGAAGTGATTGCTGTCGGACGAACCCGAATCATTACGCCTGCCGGAGAGACATGGGACGAATGGTTCGACGGAAACAGTGTCAGCGCTGATTTTATGGATAACAGGGAACAGCCTGGTATGCAGGAAAGGGAGTCATTCTGATGCTGAAGTTTATGCTCGATACCAACATCTGCATTTTTACGATAAAGAACAAACCCGCCAGTGTCAGGGAACGTTTTAACCTGAACCAGGGGAGAATGTGCATCAGTTCGGTCACTCTGATGGAGCTGATATATGGTGCAGAAAAAAGCCAGATGCCTGAACGTAATCTCGCTGTGATCGAGGGATTTGTTTCCCGCATTGACGTTCTGGATTACGACGCTGCTGCTGCCACACACACCGGCCAGATAAGAGCAGAACTTGCCCGTCAGGGACGCCCTGTCGGGCCATTTGATCAAATGATCGCAGGTCATGCCCGCAGTCGGGGACTGATTATTGTGACTAATAACACCCGGGAATTTGAACGTGTGGGCGGCCTGAGAATTGAAGACTGGAGTTGACCTGTTCATCAGAAATCATCTCCCGGCTCAACATCCTCCACGCGCTCCCGGTGCACATTAATGTTCACCTCTTCACGACGCTGCATCTGCTGCTGGATGTCCGGATGATTTTCCTGTTGCCATGCCTCATAAGCGGCCATATCCACCACTTCACCGGATTCACTGATCCCGGGTGGCAGTTGCTGTTCCATCTCTTCTTCCGGTTTCATTTTCAGTTCCTGCTCGATCCCCCCTGCCGGAACATTCACACCTGAATCTGACTTCTTATCGTTGATGGCAGGAGACACCGGCTGTTGCGGCTGTTCAGCCTGAGTCACGTCTTCTCCGGAAACAACCTCCGGGACATCCGGTTCGAAGAGGCTGGCCATCTGACGACCTTCTGCTTCCCTTGCGGCAAGTACGGCACTCAGACGGTTCTCCATTTCCGGGTTGATGTCACGCGGAATAAACTCCGGAGCGACCTTCGGTCGTGTCTGATATTTCAGAGAGAGTTTTACTGCCGGATACGGTCCGGGCAGGGTGACATAACAGGTCAGATCCGGCAGAGACTGAATGTCGGAATAACTGACCAGCGTCTGGCGCTCCATATCCTTACCGGTCGATACCCCGTCACGTACCGGATCAGCACCGTAGGAATACTGCTCGCTGGCTTTCAGGTGCTCTTTCTCACCAATTTCACCGGCAGCAAACTCTGCAATCTTATGGCTGGGAGAACGGAAAAAGGCACGGGTGTTCATGACGTCAAACAGCGAGGCAGCCGCTTTCTCACCGTAGATATCTTCCAGCTGGGCATAGGACTGGATACCAAACACATAACAGCCACCGAACTTACGGGCTTCCGGCAGGATCTCCACCAGGTCCGGCAGTTTGTGTAACGTGGGTAACTCATCACAGAAAAACCACACACGACGGTTACGGTTTTCTCCCATTGCCAGCAGACCACGAATGGCAATGGACAGCCACATGGAGATCACCGGCTTCAGGGAGGCATGGGTGTCGGCATTCGACGAAATAAACAGCCAGCCGTTTTTCTGATCTTCCCGGACACCACGCATCCAGTCACGGATGGTAAAAGACTCACCGTTATGCTCAATCCCCTGCAGGTAACGGATGGCTTTCACGTAGTTGGTCAGCACAGCACGGATGGAAATCGCCGTTTTCTCAATTTTCTCTTCCACCAGGTTGGCCGCCGGTGAATTACGCAGGAAGGTACGCAGTTTTTCGATTTTGATGGAAAGCAGTGTGTCCACCAGTTTGCTGTAGCTGCGGTTGGGGTCATTACGCATCAGGTACGCCGCTTCCGCAAAAATGGTACGTCCTGACCCCTGCCAGAACGGGTCCTCTTTTGTACCCATCGGGATCAGCGTGTTCGCGGTATTATCAAAATCCGGCTGTGTCAGGCACTCCTTCCACAAATCCCAGGCGGCACAGCGGGCATCCAGCGGATTCAGGATTTTATCGATGGAGGGATCATAGTAACTTTTAACAAATTCCCCTGAACGGTCATAAATCAACACCATATCTCCACGCTGACGGGCGTAGTTGGCCAGACGACGGATAACTTCCGACTTACCGGCCCCGACCGTGCCGTGCAGACAGAAGTTCTGGATTTCGGAATCCCGGATAATCGGCAGGTCGCCAATCCGTATATCGGAGTCCTTGCCGTCTTTTTTCAGCATCCGGGCAACGTCTTTCGGATTGTCTGTCAGCTGACGACCACCTGTGACTTCATTTTCGCTCTGTTGTTTACCCTGACGCCCCAGAATCCAGGAGACAACAAAGAAGGTAATCAGGCAAATAACCAGTGCCACAACTGTAGCCAGAACGAATGCGGACCATAGCTGCTCTCCGCACCAGATCATATATTTATCATGCAGTACCTGAGCAGCGTTCATCCGGAAGGTTTTGCCGTAATACTGGATCTCATATACCGGCTGGGACTTGATTAAATCCCGCATGCCTTCCAGCGTGGTACACCACCAGTAAATACAGCCGTTCACAAACGTCTGCCAGCTTATTTTTACCCATAAAACCAGACCAACGAGTATCCAGAAAAAAATAAACAGGCAGTAAAGCATGATATTGGCGATCTGGCTGAACATGCGGATACGCATGGACGCAATCTGACCGCCCTGGGTCATATCCTTTGCGTTAAAACTCATGATGATATTCCGAAGAAAAAAAGTCAGTCAGACTGATTATTAATGATGAAAAGATTAATAACCGTTAAATTCCGGCTTCGCCGGCAACACTTCACGGTCGCACAAAGAATTTGCACAACCGCTCAGTGTTTTCATATTTATTTCGGAAACGCCGGGGAGAAATAAAATTTATTTTTTTCTTTCCGGGGTTGGACCACGAGCAAAGCGAGACGTCAGTCAGGAGGCCGGTCAGACCAGCCTCCTGAAGATAATCAGAGAATATTTGCGATTGATTTGGCCAGCTGGTCTTCGAGAACAGGCTTCGCCTCTTCAAATTTCAGGTTAACCTTGTTCGCATTTGAGACCACACGGGTCTGGTATTTATGCTGGTTACCTGTTTCAGTACTGGTCTGAATTTTCGCACCTGATGTGCCCTGACGCAGGGCGGCAACATTATCCGTTGTCACCGTTGTCTTAGTACGCTCTGCAATCTGCACATCCGTGATCATGGTATAGTTCACATCTTCCACCATCGCATCTGCAGCCATACCCACCAGACCAGCAGCAAGGCCCACACCGAGTGTGGCACCGGCAGAATTGGAATTATATCCGGTAATACCGGCACCTAACGCTGCACCAACAGCTGCGCCTTCATAACCACGGTTCAGCCATCCCTGAGACTCCCGCAGATCCATCTTATCGGCCTTCAGCACATTCGCCTGAATCCAGTAGTAGGCTTTATCCGGAGAAGTCACCACCTGATACCCTTTTGCTTTCACAGCATCAGCAATTTTGCCCTGCAGCCCACTCATGTCTTTATCAGACGTGTTTTTGATCTGCAGAAATACCGTGCGTTCGCTGGCGGGTTCAAGCCAGATGGTCTCACTCATCTGGGTCTTCACCTCAAGGTTACGCTTCTTGATTGCTGTGCTCATCGCACCACACCCTGAAAGGGCCAGAGTGGAACTGACCAGTGCAACCATCATCAATTTTTTTGTTTTCATCATATATTTACTCTCTAATATCTTTTATTTTACTCTTGATAACTTCTTGTTTTTGACGTAACTATTGATTGCATCAATAACACCAACAAATTGATATCTACCGATATCTAATTGAATCAAGAACGCCATAATAACCGTCACTAAAATTGCGCCAAAACCGTATATAATCCCTCCACCTAAAAAAGACCATAAAAATATAACTCCCATATACACAATGAAATACACTTTAAGTTTTGATGATATAACCCTCATTACGGATGATGTCTTTAGGAATTCTTCCGGCAGAGAGAAATATAACATTCTAATCCTTGCCACAATAAACAGAATAATAAGTCCAAGCCATCCTCCGGCTAACACAGCAGTGAGTGTTTCACTTGTCTTTTGTGTTATTAGAAATGACATTAGCAAGGGACAAAAAATCATCCACCCCATGATGATAAGCCCGGGTTTTAATCCCTGCCATAGTGACGGAATTCTAATATCTCCTGAGTCAATATGTTTCTTTAAAACTTCCAACTCACTACTGATAATTTGTTGTGTAATCATGGTCTCTCCATACCCTACCCAACATGTTATGATTATTCTTTATGCTGGTAACTCTTTGCTTTCTCTAAAAGCTCTTTCGGACTATCAGCACCAGGTATTCTTTCCTGAGCCAGCTTTTCTTCATTATATTTATTATTCTGAGTTAATGCTTCTGTTTTATGATGATTTTGTAGTTCAGAATACTGCCCTTTTACAATATTTTCCTCGCCTCGGATGCTGTTCTGAGTATCTCCGATATTACCTCGATATTCTGTGACCATATTATCAACCTGATGTTTTACATCATTACGGATATTACTGTCCTGCGTTCTTTGCTCAATAATGGCCTGATGTCCCTGATGATCAGCAATAATATCCTGGCTGCCACCACCCGAAGATACGCTCTCCATTCCTTTACCTATATCTCTACGGGATTCACGCCAGGTGTTATCAACACCAGGCTGTACCTGTTCCTGCACAAAAGACCACGCCATAGCCCGACGGCGTTCTGCAACCTCCGGCGAACTGGTATTTGTCAGAATAGCTTCAACATCCTGCGGTGCGTTTTTCATCACATACTGTGCAAACTGTTGCGACAGATCTTCACTCATCTGCCCACTCATACTCTCAGTACGGGATGCCATTTCAGCATATTCATGGCTGCGGGTCATATTCGTCGTGTACTGGTCGTAACTCTGTTTCGCTGAATTCAGGGCTGCAGACAACTGATCCACACGGGAATCAGCATTATTGTCAGTATGGCTGCCGGATTCACTGACTTTGCGGCTGGTAAAGTAATCGCTGGCTTCTTTAAAGTCTTGTGTAGCTCTGGCATCGATATCATGACGAGCATCATGGCTGGCCCGTGAACCACTACTGGCTTCATGTGAGTCAAGATCACTGCCATCAATGCTTGCCTTAGCTCCGGCCTGGAGACCAACCCCTCCACCGTTACCCAATACACTTATGCCTAAATGCCCTTTAGCATAAGCATCACCGTAAAGGCCAAGCGACGCATTTGTACTTCTCGAGGCCAGTTCTCTCGTCGCCTGCTCATTACTGATATTATGCGCCTTCGCATAGCTTTCCACTGCACTGCGCATACGGCTGGCCATCATGGAGTCCTGAGCACTCATCGTGCTGTCAGCACCACCAGTGACAGAGTCACTGCTCCCCCGGTTAGAGCCAAACTGACTGAGTGTGTTCCAGGCACTGGCAATACTGCTGCTGAAACCATGCAGGGCACTTTCGGCTCTGTTCGACGCCTCCCGGGCCATTTCCTGTTGTGCCGCTGCAATCTGACGCGTTGCATTGATACCGACCGGTAACCGGGACATCGCTCCGCTTGCATCCATCACCATATTACCGTCACGGGTCTGTGTGGCGGTTGCGCCACTGCCGGTCTGGTACATCATCTGACCAAACGACGTGGTGCTGTTGGTGCTCCAGCTGAAGCCGTTCACGTTTTCCGTCTGCATGTTGCCGTAGGAGTAATTACCGTCAACCACACTGCCTGCTGCACTGGCCGTTGGACTGATAGATGAAGAGGCGAAGTGGCTGTACACGCTGGAAAAACCTGCGCCAAGGCCTTTTACCATCATCCATGACAACGGGGGGATCATGGCTGAAAGATACCCGGCAGTGGAGGCCAGGTCAGAGTATTTCAGCTGTATCTGAGAGAGTTCAGACAACACGACCGGCGCACCATTCTGTTTCGCATAGAATGTCATGGCACTGTTCAGAATGGCATACAACAACGGCCAGGTCTGCAGCCACATCAGGGCAAACACATACCCCTTTAATACAGACAATGTCAGCTTGTTAAAGACAGCCGCCAGTATCAGGAGCGGGAATATACCAATGGCAATCCCCGTCAGGATAGTCTGGACCATCGGCAGGTTTCGCATAGTTACATGACCAATGGAGACATGTGCCAGACGTTGTTTCTCCATCGATGACGTGGTGGCCAGACTTACCAGGCTGGCGGTGTCACCGTTACGGGCTGCATTACTGGTGATACCCTCTTTCAGGGCATTCATGGTGACGTTCTGGCGCATAATCTGGCTGGCAGACTGACTGGAGCCGTAGAAATAACTGTAACTGTCACTGACCAGTTGTCTGAATAACAGGTCCGGGTCCGGTCTGCCGCCAAATATCTGCTGCACATAATAATGCCAGGTCTTGCCTCCCGTCTTTGTATCGAGATTCAGCCTGTCTTTCAGCGTGACCGACGCATCCTTACAAGTTATGAAATTATTATTGTTGTCATAAACGCCCCGTAGCGGGCTGGGGCGGGAAAAAATCAGCGTGTAGGGGTCAGCGGAGGCCATCAGGTCTTCCAGCGTGTATTTATGATTCAGGTAAATATCACCCAGCACGCAGTTCTGGACGTAGTCCTGGAACAGATTGATGATTTCCGGATTCCGGGACAGGAAATCGGTGCTTTTCACAATCAGATTCGCCCCGAACAGCATCCCCGTTTTGCTGTAGGTGACGCTGTCCGGTTGCGTGAAGATCATCTCGTAACTGGCCACCATTGCATGCCCGATACGGGTCGTCAGTGAAAGTGGCATCGCCAGTCCGACCGGTACATTATCCACCCGGTGAACTTTGACCAGGTCACTGTTATCAATAATCTGCACCGATGTGCGGACATTAACCAGCAGGCTGATAAGCACAAACACGGCCACCCAGCCCAGCAAATCCATCACGTTGTGCCGCTGTACCCACATCACGGCCACCGCGAGAACAGACAATGTGAGCGCAATTTTTTCAATGGAATCCCACGTCCTGGTTCCCATAAAGGCGGCAATGGCGTTCAGGTTATTCCGCAACCACTCACCACCGGCAATCACATAAACTTCATTCACAGCGTGCTCCCTCCGAAGTGATAGTTGTTCTGGTAACGACTGAGCATGCGGGCGGAAAGCTGCTGACGCATGTAGCTCATCTGACGATCGACAACCAGCAGCGCATCCTGCTGTACCTGCACCTGTGACTGAAACGCCGCAATCTGCCGGGTGGCATCATTCATGTTGTCGTTAATATGTTCGATAACTGCTTCGTCATAATTTCCTGTGGCCACCATCGCCCGGGCCTGCTGTATCAGCTCCTGAATGTACTGCAGCAGGATGTCGTAACCGATATAGTCCGTCAGCTGGTAAATCATACTGTTGGAAACACCGAGCATCTGCGGGTCAACCAGGTATTTGAAGACGGGGATGGTGGTACTGGAAATAAAGCCTTTTTCCTTGTCATCCAGAGGCGTGTCACTGACCGCCTTGTTCTGAATGCTGGCCAGAAGTTTAGTAATCTGAGACTTCAGTGCATTATCCCGGCTGATGGTCACCGGTGTGTCTGCCACCACTTTCAGGCATTTATCAGAATCGTTGCAGTGATAAATTTTTGCTGTGCCGCCTTCCATCATGGCCCGGATAATTGAGCGGTCAGTGGTTCTGGCTGACAGCGGTGTGATTTCGCCGTTGGGACCAAACACCAGTGAGCCGGTCAGCGTCATCACAAACTCTTTCAGCTCTTTGTTGCCGTCAAACATTCTGTTTTTGGAAAGCGCATTCCACATGATGTTGATGTTTTTGGTCACCCGCTCCTTATCCTTGTCGCTGGCTTTATCCCTGACGCTGTCAGATTTCCCGCCAACGGTACATCCCTGCCGGGAAGCCGCCCAGTCAGCAAAAATATTGCTCTCACCGGCAATGTCCTGACAGACTTTTTGCTGGGACACCTGCGTCCGGGGGAAAAGCCCGCCGATAATCCCCTGTGCAGCCTGGCAGGAACTGAGGTTCATACTGTTAATGTCGCTTGCCATTTTCTGCAGGAAGTCTTTTGCGGTTTTTATTTCCGGCACCGTTGTCTGCAGGGCAAGGTCAAAAAAGTAACCGGCAGCATTGCTCATAATCTGCTTAACAAAACGCTGCAACTGCTCACCATTAATAAAACTGAACGAGCCGAGATAGGCGTCGATGCCGCCACATCCAGCATTGATATCCGGCAGCGTCATGGAAATTAGCTGAACATTTTTGACCTGAGTACGGGCATACAGGGAGCCACCGTAAGCATAGCCGGCGGCCTGCCCCTGCCAGACGCCCGGCTGTGTGGTATTGGAAGCAAATCCCAGCTTATTAAAGAACTGATTCATGTCGCTGTTCACATCCGCTGACGCTGCAGGCGTCACCGTCAGTAAGGCGGCACAAAGAACCAGAAGAGGTTTAATGCGTGGCATCATTCTTGCCCTCCCTTAATGTGTTCTCCCGGTGCATACGACATTTCAGCAGGAATATCTCGATATTTCCGTATATTAATTCGTACATTGGGGACAGAAAAAATGTAACAAGAAACCCGGCTGCAAGCGCATATAACGCATACGGAATGACATATATCAGGATATTCCACATATAAATCGAATTATTTAATTCCGGGTCCGTTTTCCACGAATCAATACAGGCATCAAAAATAATATTCATAGCTATCCATAAAACAATTCCGGCAGTCAGGAATACCAGAGACAATCCAGCATACCTGTCAGTAATTCTGGAAATGTATTTATAATCTCGTTCTGTACTTCTGATTTTGAGTTCAGGATTATTTTTATTTTCTCTCATTATAAGTTCCCTCTGATATTTCCGATAATTCATTCAGACCAGTCCTGCGGCTGTAATATATTTCAGACACCGAAATCCGTCCCACAATTGCCCCCACAAAAACACAACAGAAACAGAAAAGGTAAGGCACAGCGAAACGACAATTTCTACAGGGCTGGCGGGATAAAAAAGCCCCTGATGGATAAAGGGGATATTCAGGCTGACGATTATTCCCGTCGCGATGCCGGATATTCCGGCAATGAGTAACACCACCTGCTTATTTCACACCTTTTTTCCCTCCGTACATCTGCAGAACGGTATCCATCCGCGCCATAAAACCGGCGGCATCCGTTGCCCCCTGTAAAAGCGGTAATGCCTCAAGCGTGTTGACGTTGACCAGGAAGGTGGTCGGTGTGGCCACCGGAATATTCGGGAAGAAGGTCTGCATCACTTCCGGTGGCACCGGTAATGCTTCCGGAAAGGCGGTATCCCCCTGACCATCCAGGGTGTAGGGAAAAACGGAAAAGCCGTACTGCTGTGCCAGCTGCTTCAGTACCGGGTCAAACTGGTGACAGTAAGGGCAATGCCCCTGCATAAACAGCACCACCTTCCAGTCGGCCAGGTTAACCTGCCTGCCGTTGCTGAGGCGGAACCAGCGGGGAGCCGGCTTTTCTGTCCTGGCTGATGTGTCTGCTGCCGGTTGTGCAGGCTGCGCGGCCATGCCCTGCGGATTCCAGAGTCGTTCAATTTCATCCCGGGTGGAGGCCTGCACACCTGTGACCATCATCAACAAAATGACCAGCAGTAATTTAGTGAGAGACATGTCCGCCCTCCTGCTGCTCTGCCATCATGGCCTGTTGCCTGGCTTCCAGTGCCTCACGCTCTTCCCGGCTGACACGGGCAATCCATGCATCCAGCACCTGGTATGCGCCGAACAGCACAAGGATGGCCGCAATCAGCTCCGCCAGAAAAAAAGCCATCCAGGGTTTGCTGTAAACAAGACGGGCGACGATATGAAACCAGACACCCAGGGAAAATACCCACATTCCCGTAATATCAAGCCGGGGTAAAGAGAATCTGCGTTTACTTATCATGTTAAACTCCGGTTATTATTTACATGAGAGTATTCATGTCTGTAATATTCGCGTTTGTGTGATATTAATCAGAGGTACAAATGGAAAAGCGATCTTTTAAAGAAAAACTGGAAATAATCAGAAACATAATAAGAGAGTCGTTACTGGGAAATGCGGCAATTATTGCGCTGATATATGCAGCATCACATTCATTACCGGTCAATGCCTTCCCTGACTATCTTGTAATAAGTTTATTAAGTATCGCAGCAGGCATCGTTGTATTATGGTTATTTTCAATTATCTATATTTATTTTTGTGAGCTATTCAGAAGCCACTGGATTGCGGTATGGTTTATCATATGGTCTTCAGTAATCAACCTCATTATTTTGTATGGTTTTTATGACCGTTTTATATGACTTAGCCTGTCATAAGCCCCCTTATAAAAAACCACATCACTCCGGACCATACCGATGACAACATAATACAGATAAATATTCTTCTGAACCTGTCGAAGCTCGTAACGTCCGGTAATGCGGCCGCAACTATTGAAACAACCAGTGCTGCGCCCTGACTCATAATTGCACCACACAGAAACCAGAGACTGGCGGTAAGCACATATAAACACGCGATATTAATAACAAGGAAAACCAGTGAGCTCAGGAGAAACATTTTCCTGTCATTACGCTCAGAAAAGAAATAACCGGCAATAATGACAAATATTAACAGAACAACACCTGTAAACATTTTCAAATAATCTTCACTCATAAATCAAATCCGCGATTAAAAATTGGGTTTAAAATCTTCAGAAACGTTCAGGAACTGTTTTGCCAGGTCGTCCTGCGAAATAAAGCCGTATGATAACGGGCGAACACTGCCCTGTTTCGGGTCAACCAGCATCATGGCCGGGAAATATTTCACGCCGAGGCGCTGCGCCTGCCCCTGGTCAGTCCGGGAGTCCGGCAACAGCGGATTAATCACGCCATCCACGGAAACGGGAATAACACTCAGACCATACGTATCCCGGAAGCCATTAATGACCTGCGCCAGTTGCCCGTCGATGGGGTCCTGCCCCCGGTAAAAAAACATGATGCCGTAGTGTTCAGCCAGTTTCGCAATGGCCTGTCGCTGCTGCGCCTGGTCTGCTGCCAGCTGATTCCGTACCGTGCCGTTGTAATGGCTGTACTGCAGGTTATAGTCCAGTTCAGGATGTGCCAGCATGGCCTTTCTGGCGCTCATGGTGAAAAGCCCGGCCTGCTGAGTCCAGTAATTTTGCAGCCGGAAATATTTCACAAAATTATCCACGCCGGGATACAGAATGGCTTCGTACAGCGCCCGCTTTGTTGCCGTCTGCAGTGCGGCCAGTTTCTGCATAATATCCGGTTCCTGACGGGGGGCTGCAGGTACAGGTTTATTTTCTTTTTCCTTCGGATTTATTTTCTCGTTATACCACTGCCAGCCTGCATCTTTTCCTGACGCCGGAAAAATAAAGCAGCAGAGTAACAGTGGCAGTAATGCTTTATTCATCTTCATTCCTTTCATCACTTTTTCTTTCATCAGGTTTCTGCAGGTCAGTCAGGGCAGAAAAACAAAAATACAGAATAAACAGGAGCACACCGGAGTAAAGGATAACGAAAGCAGCGGCAAGCATCCCGTCTGCCGTGGTTTCTTTTACCGTATCCCACGACCAGATAATTACCGGAGAAATGACAATCGCTGTAATCAAAAGCCGGATAAGAAAATCAATAAAACGGTTCGACGTGAATATGACTTTCATCATTTCCCCCGGTTATTTCCCATACCTTACTGTCCTGCCTGTTTCAGCTGGTCAGCAATCTGCTCTTTCACTTTCTGCGTCAGAACGCCACTGTCCGGGATTTTCTGGTTATTCATCAGGTCTTCGTAGAAGTTAGTGAAATCCAGTCTGTTGAACTGAATTTTCTGCAGCTCATCAACCGTAATCCCCCGACAGTCAGGATGCTTCGCACTACCAAAACTGATACGCAACTGACCGTTGCGCCCCTGCTGCTGGACTATCTGCGCCAGCTTCGAATCAAACTGACAGTAGCTGCGTTTTTTCTCCAGACAGACACCCAGCACTTTCTTCGAACAGAACTCCCCGACGCTGACGGTCAGTTTGTTTGATTTTGCTTTAGCCAGGGCCTTTTCATCACTGCTGCATTTGGCCAGCCCGATATCCTGTCCCCAGCCGCTGTCCTTACAGCAGTTGCTGTATCCGGCTGCAGCCTTCTTACAAAATTTCGCCTGACCGGTGAAAGCACGGACATCCACCCCGTTCAGCGCCGCAACATCCTTACCTGCTGCGGCCAGTGCCGCCAGCTGAGAAACGGCTTCGGCAAAATCATTACTCTGCCCGCTCTGAGCCTTATCGCATTCGCCATCGAGACAGAAGACGTCTCCCCCACAGACCATCACTTTCCCGGATGTTTTTGACTCACAGGAGTACGTGGCATATTCATGCAGACAGGCACCTTCTTCGGAGTAAAAGGCACACTGGTGTGACACCAGGGTACAGGCAGGATTGTCGGTGTAGGTCTGACAGGTTCCCTTGTCTGCTGACTGCGTGACATACGTGTCCCGGTATGCCCAGCAGCTCTGGTACATGCTGTATGACTGACCGTCTTTCACCAGCGTCCTGTTCCCGCCAGCCTCCGTACATTCTGTTTTTGTCAGTTTCCCCAGCTCCTTGCTGAACGGGCAGCTTTCAGACCAGACAACATACGGGGTGTACGAGGTTTTTTTTACCCTGACAACCAGACGCAGCTTCATTGCCGTATGACGTTTGAATTTTGTATTCCCGACCCGGACGGGGTGAGATGACGTAAAAGCCACACCGGCAGTCAGTGTTTTCTGTACTGGTGTAAATGAGGCATCTGCTGAGTATTTGGCATTCCAGCTCAGTGGGGTTCCCAGTACTGTAATTGTCATAGGTACACTCTTCTGCAAGTAAGTACGACTCCAGCTGTAATGCGCATCGACAATTTCACCGGTAACGGGAGAGGTCATGGAGACAACATACTGACCATTCACTTCACGTGCAGGTAGCTGACTCATTTCATACTCCAGCGTCCGGGTTTCCCATGTGGTACTCCCCTGCAGCTCCATACGGGCAGTTCGTGTGCAGTACTGCTCCACCTGTAAATCCCGCTCACAGGTGTAATTCGTGTATTCACTCCTGCTAATCTCCTGCGCACTGCACTGCTGCCCGGTGTTTCCCACAATGCTGTCAGCCCGGTTCACCACATCCCTGCCGGTCTGGATAAACGGTGCATCCGGTGAAAGAATGTCTTTCGGCTTGTTCATGAATGACTCTGTAATGGTTTTTCCGGTTTCACCGGTCGCCCATTCCGTGGTGCCGTCATTTTTCAGGCCGCCATCCCCGCCGGCAGTCACGCCACCGTAATATTTTGTCTCGTCCGGATTCGCGTTATAGCCGGGGATACTCTCCTGTGGCTTAAAGCCCTGAATACTGCTGCTTCCCTGCCCTTTGATCTGGTGAGCAAAATCAGAACCGGCCCGGTAATCACTGTTGCTGTCAGCCTGTGCCATGCCGGCAACCAGAGCCAGTATCAGAGGTAAAATACGTTTCATTTCCCGGAATCTCCTTTCCCTGCCAGTAAATCATGAGCCACCTGCCGGCAGTCACCCGTGGCGGCCACTTTCTCCAGCGCCTGGCCGACCCGCAGGTTTCCCCGGATGATGTCGTATCCCTGACTGCAGAACACCACCAGTGCCGGTACAGTGCGAATGCCGTACTGTGAAAACAGCGTCGGGTCGATCTGAACACCATCAGTCGCGCCGTCTTTCACCAGGGACAACACAGCTTCAGCGGTGGTCTTCAGGTCATTGTTCACCATGCCCCGCAGTGTGGCCGGAATACCGTAGTGCCGGGTTTCGCCCAGCATTCGTTTCAGCCCCTCTTCGGGAATGGAAAACGACACAAAATACAGAGCACCCTGCCGGGGTTTCCCGTCCTGCGAAGCCTGCTGTTTACGAACCAGCTCATCCAGGAAATGGTTATCTGAACGCTGAAGGGGGTTTTCCAGCACCTGTTTCTCCGCCCAGGCTTTCAGCTGATGGTCAGTTTTTTCACGCAGTTGTCTGCTTAAATTTTCCTGCTGCTTCAGGAACTGGCGGTTTTCAGGAGTGTTCACGTTTTCTGACGCCATAACCGCCCCGTTCAGCATCATCAGCAGTGCTGCCAGAGATTTCATACTCAGCTTCATCATTCACCTCACAGGAAGACACAGTTACGTTTACGCCACATCAGGTAGCCGAAGTTTTTCTTTGTATTGGGCGGATTTTTCCCGGTTTCCCAGCGGGTCACACTGCGCCCGAACGGGTGGCACTGTCCGCTGTCCGGGTACATATTCACCATCTGGTAACGCCAGCGTTCTTTGGGCAGGATTGGGGACGGATATTCATTACAGACGGCGTTATTTTTCCCGATGGTTTCCATAATCATGCCCTGACGGTGCAGCTTGAACGCCATGCGTTCACTGACCAGCAGGGAAGACTGCAACGGACTGGACTCATTACTCACCCAGCCATTGAACGGGTACATACTGCCCTGCGAACCGGCACACCAGAACAGAACATCGAGAGGCATATTAAAGGCGCTGGCAATGGCATCTGCTGCACAGGCCCCCTGTGCTATCGGATTGGCAAAGATGACAGCTTCCGGATTGAGAATGGTGGTCAGGCTGCTGTCCGTCCAGGTGGGGTCGATTTCAGAAAGATAAGCGATATCCAGGTCACCACCTTCCAGACAGCCCAGCGATGTGATGATGTTAAGCCAGTACGTCAGCGGGTATTTGTACCAGTGAACGTGATAGAACGCCCCGTTCACCTGCTTCTCATCCTTTTTCGCCGTTCCCTGTGCCGTTTTACCAAAAGCCGGCAGGCTGAAGCCCAGGTTAACCATGCATCCCGGTGATCGGGTGACGTCCGTCAGCGCCATCGGCTCCCAGTAACCAATGGCCAGCCCGATACGCCTGAACAGCGGCGGCAGTGCCGGACAAATCTGAATGGGCATCGACGGGTTCGCCGTGTCGGGGACCTTACCCTGACTGACTTTGATACTGCCCAGCGAGAGCGGGAAAATACAGCTCCAGCAGATATCCGTGATCGGGTTTACAAAACGCCCCTCACAGGCAGAATCCGCAGACGCTGCAGGGACATGACCGGCGAGAAGGAATAACATCAGCAGCCACAGGCTTCGCTTCATTTTCTGCCCTCCTCTGCCGGAATAAATTCCACCTTCAGGAAGCGATCGCCGGGAACGGCGCTCACCCGTGCCGGGACCTGATCAATGCCGAGGCGCTGGCAGAGCACACCGTTCTGGTCAAAGTAAACACGGCTGTCCAGAGACTTCTGCATCTCCGGGATACTGCCCTGCACGAGGATAATTTTGCTCTCCAGTGTGGGCGGCGTCTGGCGTTTCATCCAGGCCACCTGCGCCGGATCATCGCCATTGATGAAATACAGCGTCTGGTTAAAAGGAACATACTGCAGCGGATTCATCACTTCACCCTGACGGGCAAACACCCGCCCTTCGTTATCCCGGATATCCGCAGCCAGTCTGACGGACGGGTCAAACAACCGGCTACCGTATTTCTCCGTGCGTCCGATACCGGGCACGGCAGGGGGCCGCAGACTGTTGCGGATCACCCGCTCCTTAAAGGCATCCATTTTCCGGCCCATCTCACCGGACTGCTCCAGTGCCGTCAGGCGCTGCATGATCACCGTCAGCATGTCCGGCTCCTTTACCGGCCACAGATCGCCCCAGGTACCAAGATCGGCGGCGGCCACACTCTGCCCCCATATCAGCAGGGCAATCAGCCCCCGGCATCTCATGGTTCCGCCCTCATTCGCCGGGCAATATCCTGCTGGATTTCCCGGGTGATATCCGGTGCCCCCTGTACCACAGCAGGCGACACCAGAATGACCGCGTGGTGTTTCTGCTGCCACGCCTGCAGGCTGGCTTCCAGTGCCGTGTTAAAACGCGCTGAAAGGGCTTTTGACTGCGCTTCTGACAGTTGTTTCTGACTGGCGCTGTCAAAAAACGCATCCACGGTCTGTTTCATGTTGAAGGCGACAGTCACCGGTGCGTTCAGTCTGACAATGCCGTAACTGACGGCTGCGTTCAGTAACACCATTGCCAGGCATCCCGGCACCTTCCACCACCAGTGGCTGCGTCGTTCTGCCGTGACGTCGGCGGGTTTCTGCGTTGAACTCATGCAACACTCCTGTATTTCTCATGTTCTTCCAGCCAGGCTTCCAGCGAAGCCATCTCCGGCCCTGACTTCTTCCACGCCAGCTGCCACACCGCCTCATGAATACTCAGCCCCTCTTTACGCTTCTGCTGCACAAACTCAAAATCCGGGCCGTCAGAGCTGTACATGGCGCGGCTTAACGGGTCCACAAACAGACGGTGCCAGGAGGAATGGTTTTCCACCTGCAGCAGGAAGGAACTGAACCACTGGTCTTTGGCCGCACCAAACTTACCAATCATGTCGCGCTGCAGTGGCAGGAACTGGTCCGGATACAGTTGGTTGTATTTCGCGAACTCCTTCGCACTCTGTTTGAGGATAATTTTGTAGGAGGAGTTACCCCATGCCGCGCGGGCAGCACTGGAGGCCTTATCAGAGTCAAAGTCGACGATGTTCTGTGTGATGGTGATATAGGCACCGGTATGACGGCGGGCCGTACGGTAGCCTTTCTCAATAAATTCACCGACCTTGTGATTTTTGAAGTCCAGCAGACGCCAGCCTTCATCAATAACGTTCAGTTTCTTGAGGTTACGCGGCGTGCGGTACATCCTGTTCTCGATGTAGATAATCAGGGAGAACATCACCGCAACCAGCAGTGACGGACGGTCTTCCAGTCCGCCCAGCTCCAGCACCACCATTTTTGCGTCATCCCGCAGGGACGGCTCATCAGAGTTAAAATACTGGCCGTAAGTGCCGTTGGCAGTGTACTGGTCAAGCAGCACAATCATTTCGTCCAGACGGCTGCGGATAGTCGGTGACTCGGCATACTGCTCGCTGTCACTGGCGTTTTTCAGGAAATCCACCACGTCATCAATACGTGCTCTGTTCTCTTTGGCCAGCCAGGAGGCTCTGACCGCCTGCAACAGCAGACCTTCATGCACTTCATCCAGGTTACCGTTGGGGCTGGCCATCACTGACAACTGGTCACGGACACGCTCCGCTGACTGGTCAATATCGGTGATGTTCGCAAACGGGTTAAAACGCAGGGTTTCACCGTCCAGATACACCCCGCCCATGTTCTCACACAGGGACTTGTATCCATCCCCCATGTCGAACACCACGGCAAAGCCTCCGGAGTCCAGCACGCTGCGGATAAGTGGCTGTATCAGCCCGGTTTTACCGGCCCCGGAGGTGCCACAGACCGCCATGTTGTAGTTGGTGTTATTCATCCCCCGGAAGAAAATATCGATAAACGCCAGCTGGTTACGGTAGGTGGGTGCCAGCAGACCTGCCGGTGTCAGGGGGTTATCCGCCACTAACGGCATCAGGTTGGCAACATTAAAGCTCTCTGCGCGCTGAACCACTCCGGCCTCTTTCAGCTGTTTAAACAGCCCTTTCCCGGCCATAAAGGGCAGGCAGGTCAGGAAATTGCGCACGTGGTTAAAGCGCGGTGAAATCAGCTCAAAACCGTTTTTACGAAAGCTGTTCAGGATGTCCTGCTCCACTTCCAGCGCCGTTTCATTATTGTCCTTGCAGAATGCTGTGATGTTGAGGAAGTAGGACACCACGGAGGACTGACCGGAGCCCAGCCGCTGACGCAGTTCTCCCCACTCCTTCGCCTCTTTCTCCACGGACGGAAACCATTTGGCATAGGAGGTCTTCGACTTTTTCTCCAGGTCCATGTACTTCAGGTTGGCTTCGCTGTGGGTTTTCACCTGGTCTTCCACCACCAGAGTCAGCGTCAGGATGAACGGACAGGAGATGGACAGTTCCGGGTTCAGCAGGTTGCTGTAGTTGTCGGCCACGTTCCACAGGAAGGCGATTTCCGGGTTACGGGCCAGATGGAAATTCAGGATGCGGGCCGTGCTGTTCCTGCCGTTCTCACGCAGGCCCAGCGTCAGGTAATCAGCCCGGACTTTCAGATCAAAACTGTCCTCCACACACTGATAATTCAGATCAGAATACGGGTCCAGCTGACGTCTTTTCGGGTACAGGGAGTCCGGGTTATGGTTAATCATCTCCCCGACAATATCGATAAAGGCCTGTGCATCCACCGTCTGTGTGGTGATACTGGCCCCCTGTAACGACGCCCGGATGATTTTCACCAGGTTTTCCATTTCCAGAATGTCGGCCCGGCTTTTTTTCTTCGAAGGAGAACAGTACGAGATAAACACCCGGTAATGGCGCAGGGTCAGGGGCAGATTCATCCCCTCCGGCAGCGGAAACTGTGTCGCTGCCGCTTTCATATAATAGGCCCGGGTAATGGCGTTAAACCGTTCAGCCTGTTCACCTGACCAGGAGAACTCACGCAGCCCGTATTCAATCCTGTCACCAACCAGCTGACTGGACATCAGATGGATACACAACGGAATACCGCGCGGCAGTTTGGTGCGCAGCATGTGATCGAGGGCCTCCACAATGGACTCATTCGCCCCATTGATGGGGATGGCTTCCAGCATAAAGCCCATCGTGGTGTCATTCATGAACAGACCGGATTCCTGGTTGTAATCACGGTACGGCAGCAGACGGCTGAACTGCGGGAAGCTCATTTCGCCCAGAACTTCATTGGCCTTTGCGGATTCGTCAGGCAGTTTCAGTGCTGTGACGAGGGAGTTAACCGCCTGAGTGACGGCCTCAAGTGGGTTATTCACATGAATTCCTTAGTTGAAAAATAAAGCGAGAAATGCGGTAGCCATGAAGGGAATACCTGTAATTAACGCGCCATTTCCCGGCGCATATACAAAGATTTCTGTTTTCTGAATATCCACTCATGTTCATCCGGAATTAAATCACTATGTTCTGCGACTGACTTATGCATAATGTTTTCTCTGTCTTTCCTGATACGCCTGACATTCAATGCACAACGTCACACCGGGAAATATTTTCCGCCGGGCTTCCGGAATAGGATTTCCGCATGCTTCACAGAGATAAACAGGAATACCATGAGCATTTATTTTCTGGCGTATCCGGTTTATTCCTGTCATGGTCAGTTGTTCTGTCACTGAATATGCTTCATCGGCTTCATCACTCACGGAATATTCCTCCCGACATGTTCTGACACGCTACCGCCCATCCCTTTTCACGCACAGGGCACTCGTTTTACAGGCAGATTTTGAATACAGAAAGCCCGCCGGCATTGCCGGCTGATATACAACTTCAGGGCCAGTTAATTAATACGTGGTTTTCCCCACGCAGACGGTTTAATAACAAAAAACACGCTGGATGGCTGATGATAAACATCCTGGTTATCAATATAAGGCGCTATCCATAATGCTGCCGTCTGCTCACCCGTTCTTAGCGGACGAGGAGGTGTTACCGGCGTAACTGAACTGACCGGAACAACCGTTTTCACTTCCCGGGCAGCGGTAAACAGCGGGCGTGGTACCAGCAGTTTCTGCTCCGGATGTGCTGTCACCGCAGGTCTGCTGCCGGACGGAGTGGTCGCGGTGACGGTCTGCACCGGCATTGTCCGGAAGTTCCCTTCAGCCAGGCGCGGCAGTGATGCCGCAACCGGCTTTGCTTCTGAGGACTGCTCCAGTTTTTTGGCCTTCTCATTGGCCTGCTCCATCGTCATACAGGTATCGGATGTGGTGGCGTTACACTCAAATTCCGTACTGGTTCCGGCACAGCCGGAAAGTAATAAGGTCCCCAGCAGAGGAATAAATAAAGAAATCTGTTTCATTGTCCCTCACCTTTCTCATCGCAGTTCACAAAATCCTTCTTCAAATCCCTGACCGTACAGGTTTTTACAATGTCAGGATTTTCAAAAACCGTACTCCGTGATGATTTATAAACATATGCCACAATGCGTTTTCCCCCCGCATCAGGTTCTGGTGCACTGACTTCACATAACGGAGGTGTTATTCCGGACTCATACAGCACCGGATAATTTATTTTTTTGACGCTGCCATCAGAAACCAGCTTATTCATCGAAGGGTTCCTTATATTTCTGAATTCTTCATCACACCGACAGCAGTCATATTAAAATTGTCCGGCAATGACTCAGAACCGAATTTCTCCGGTGCAGGAAGTACGATTCTTGTGGCGCAGTTACAGAGAACAGCATGCATAAAATCATCTGACACGGTTTTACCCGGCACAGAGAGGGCTGTAATAACATTAATATTACGCATGTTCATTTTTATCTCCGTTGTTTCTGTTTGTTCTGTCATCAGGAAGATAAGCAGGGCATTTCCTGATTTTTCCCGGCAGGGAAGCGTCTTCCGTATAAACTTCCTTCAGATGTTCATCTGCGGTTACCACCCGGATACATTTCATTTTTCCGGGTCGCACCGGATATTTCCCGGTGATCGCTGCCAGCGAGACATACATCAGTGCCAGTGTTGCCCATAATGCGGTGACCAGTTGCATCAGTGACCGGTCAGTCTCCCTGACATAATCTGCAGCATCAGCCGCGCGGTAATGGCAGATATCCTGTATTTCTGATCTGCCTGAAGAATCAGAGGAAGAAAACCAGCATTCACTGACCGGGAACTGTCCGGCAGGTGCTGTTTGTCTTACGAAGTTAATCTCCTTAACCAGTAATTTCCCCGGCGTGGTGTTGTCCTTCCATAAAACAAACAGAGCCATCAGGGCCATTGTGGCCAGTGGCAGAATGACGGTGTACTTCAGACACCAGAACAGTCCTCGCAGAACCCGGGCGACAACATACCGGGCGGCATGGCACGCCTGACGGGACGACATATTATTTGCCATCGTTGCCCCCTCCCTGGCTGCCGGACATAAACTGCTGCGGATTCAGGTTGCCCAGCTGCTTCAGCATCTGGTCAGTATTAAAGCCGTTAAGATGACTTTCAGCCGATGGCGGAACAGGAACCGGACTTTCCGGATTGTCTTCTTCCGCTCTGCTCTGCGTGCGTTCCAGCGCCATCTCTTCCACGGTTTTCAGCTGGAAGCCGTCCTGGAACACCACGGTCACTTCGTTGCCCGCACCAATCGGTATCACCGGGTGATACTGTTCGGCACGTTTGATGTAGTAGTCACTGAGCGTCTGTGCGGCTTTCGATGCGCCGCCACCGATACCCATTTTCAGGACATCACCAGCCCCGTAAGCGGCTGTGGCACCCAGCCCGACAGCCGGCTGGGAGGCGCGCTCCATTCCCTGACCGATACCGTCAACAAATCCCGCGCCCCATGCCCAGCCGAGGATTTTGCCGTTACGCATCACCACTTCGCCCTTGATACCGTTTTTACCCCGGAAGCTGACATGCCCCTTAATCGGCATATCAATAGTTTTGCCGTCCTTCAGGCAACTGATATTGCGGGTGCGTACAATGGCACGCTCACTGGACACATCCCCCCAGGCTTCCAGACCCACAAAACATCCCGTTGCGTCATACGTCTTGCTGTTCGGCATTTCCACCAGGCCGGTGATACGCAGCTGCATCGGCACCGTGGATTCATTACCGGTGACAGAGGCATTGGCATCCGCCCCTTCAATCAGCATGGCTTTCGCAAAACTTCCTGACGGAATGTACGGCAGTGATGGTCCCTGTTTTCCCTCATTACGGGTAAACACCTTACGCTGTATCCGGTTAGGCACCGGCACAGACTGGTACGTCACCTGTGGTGGTGGCGTGACACCATTCCCGGGATAAAACGCCGTCGGCGGTGGAACAGCAACGCTGCCCTGCGGCGGGAAGGATACGGGGGTGTTTCCTGGCTGTGGTTCGCCTTCCGGGCCGGGCGGTGAGGCAGGCATCTGCGGTACAGGCTCACCGGTCGCCGTGACGGGATTAGCACCCAGGGCTTTTACCTGCTCTGCCAGGGCGGCATTGTCCTGTCCCAACTTTTCAATACGACGCTGGTCATCACCGCGCTGTTTGTTCAGAACATCCAGCTCACGACGGATTTCCTCATACTGCTTCTGCATCTGCGCTGCCGTCACCTGCATCTCGGTGGTGGCATGCTGACGCACCTTGTCATCAAAGGTCGTATCCACCACACCGGTCATATCCGGCACAGGCTCCTGTTCAGCCACGGTTTCACCGTTACCGGACATGTCCACATCAGACAGATACAGCGCACCACCAATCGCGGAGGCTGCACCGACAACCACAATCCCCAGCCACAGGTACTGCTTGCGTTTCACAATGGTATTGATACTGGCCATCAGTTGCCCTCCCCGTCACGGATGACATACACATCCATGCGCGCACCTGCCAGTAACTGGCTGGCAGGCTGGCTGAACATCACGGCACGGGTTCCCGGCTGCCAGAAATCACTTTCCCGGATATTCAGGGCAGACAGCGTTTTATTTTCCACGGTAAAGCGGACCATCTTCAGGTGATTCCCCATCCATACTGCATCTGCCACTGAAGACAGACCCGCAGGGGCCTTCAGGGTTTCCTTTGTCACAGGAACCTGATACCAGCCTGCAGGTAATTTTCCGCCACGGACAGCCTGGCTGATGGTCACAAGCAGGGATTCGTAAGGCGTGGACGTTTCCCACGCGCCGGCTTCTTCTCCGGTTCCGCGCAGGTCACTGACCAGCTGAATGGTACGCCCCGCGCCTTCACGGGGAACGGCCTGAATGGAAAGGTTCAGACCCCGCTCAGTTTCCAGAATGAACGTAAAGGGCTTTTTGTTGACGGTGGCCACCACCACACCGCCGGAAGCAGTCTGCTCATTATTGGTCAGGGCACCATCCAGACTGTTCACGGCGATAATCCGGTCACCGGGAACGGTAAACAGATTCGGGCTGGTATTACTGATGGCAATACTGGCCTGACCACCGTTCACCATTGGCACCACTGTGGGGGCCAGCGTACCGACTCCGGCCATCACGTTGCAGGAAAAAAACAGGCCGCCGAATATTATTGCTGTATTATTTTTTCTCATCGTCTGTTTCCCCGAAATTATCCAGCCAGGTCACCCCGTTTTCCCGCTTCAGAATAAGGATGTAATGTTTGATATCAGTGAAAGGTTTTGAATCACCAATCCAGGTTTTAAGCACTCCACGAATTTCCACACGGCCATACTGAGGCCAGACACGGACACTGGTCTGGAAAAAAGCAGAATTCACGTTATCGTTTTTAATACGCTGGGCTTCTTCGGCCAGAATAACTTTCATCTGGTTCTGTGCCCCCGGACGAATATATTGCAGAAGCGCCTGATGTGAGGCATCGACAGTTTCTGATGAAACATTCAGACGGAGGGCAATAAATGACAGCGCCATCTGCTGTAAATAAGAGGCGTCGGCACTGTTCTGTGACACGGCAAAGGGGGCATTAAATGCCATTGGCGTCACGGCAGTGCGTTGCTCATTCTGAAGACGGTAGTTATTCACCCCCTGAATGACGTTAACAGAGAGGCTGAGAACAATAAGCACTGACATAAATATAAAGGCGATGGCCATTACACGACTGGTACTTAAACGGGCACCGTGTTCCATATAACAATCCTGGTATCAGTTCTATTTAATCCACTGCCGGAAACACGAATCGGGAACATTATGAAAAATACCGCGCAGCAGGGCTGTTGGCATATACCAGTAAATCAGGTCACGTAACCAGGAACTGCCCCGCCCTTTTTTCAGTTTTTTAATCCCGAAATAAACCAGAACCGCTGCACCAATACCGAACAGATATTTCGATGTTGTGATACCCCAGCCAATACAGATTGCTGCGGGGATCAGTTCATCCAGTGGCAGGCCAAACCAGCGGCTCTGGTTGGTCAGTGTTTCCGGGAAACGATATCTCTTAAGTTTATTCTCGTCTCCCGACATCGTTTTATTTCCTGTCAGAGGCCAACGACGGCCATACCCACAGCAATAAATACAGAGATGATGGCAAAACCGGCCAGGAACTTGACGTTTTTGGTCATCATGTACATGACCGCACCGACCAGAACTTCAGCCAGAACAACCCATTTAACAACACTGGAGTCCTTACCGAAGGTCGCCTTAACCGTGGTGTTACCACTTGCCATCAGGTCCTGACCACTGCTGCCAGCGGCCATCGCCAGTTGCGGGAAGAACATCATCAGAACAGCAGCCGGGATCACAGCGCGAACCAGGCGAAGCATATTCAGACGAGTGAATTTAGAAAAAAACGACTTCTTTTTGACGGGCGCAGAAGCACCCTGAACACTTAAAACAGCATTCATAAGTTACCTCAATTTCGGATAAATGAATAAAACTAGAGTGTATTAAATGTTATATCTTCCTCTTTATCTGCCTCCCTGAATATCTCCGAGTTATAAAAATCAGGAAACTTGATCAAATGATCAATAACTCTGTCTGCAGCCTCATCTGTTTTACACCATCCACTACGATTTTTGGCTGCAATAAGTAGCTGGTTAGTTTCATCATCCAGACGCATTGTCAGATACTTAACCAGCGACTTACCATAGATATTCCCTGCCCTGTTAAACTTTGGATAGCGGTGAAGATGATCTTTAAGTCTTATTACTGCCTCAAACGATCGACTTCTTCCGCTTCTGTTACTTGCCTCAATTAATAGACTTTCCACATCTACAGGTAATTTTAGTTTTACCATCTTACCTGTTGCAGAACGTGTACCAAATCTTTTCAATAACACCTCCCGCTGTTTATCTTCTGGTTACCACTTATGTTTGCAGAATAATCAGAAAAGGTAAATAGACGGAAAGTCTATATTTTATTAACACCTTATTAACGCGTATTTATGATACACATAGCCTTCTCGTATATATAATAAATAAACTTTTTATTGTAGAGTAAGATAATTAACTCATCTTTATTAGAAACAGAGAAGTAGTCGCATATCAGAGATGCGTGTTTCTTTGATGTGGAGATGGATATATTTAATATTCTTGCTATAGCATTATGACTGATTCCGGTGCTATATAAGTAAAAAACATCATTTACATATGATGATACAGAAGAATCATCACTCATTCTTCTGATTATATTTCTGATATCATCACTGACAATCGTTTTTTGATTATAACTGTCTTTATGACGAACATGAGCAGCATCATAAAATTGCCACAGAATAATATTTCTGTGTCCATTAAGAAATGACTGAACAGATATTGTCCAGAATCTGTTCTGAATAAAAACATCCTCTACAAGATTAAGATGCGTATGCTCATTCCTGTATGCTTCCATCTCTGTGACAGAGATCAATTCACAAAAATCTCTCTGCGACAGAAGCCATTTTTCAGCACTTTGATCTTGTGTAAGAAATGACTCATGAAACAGCGTATTGCAAAAAATAAATTTTCCAGTTTCGTCCCTGATACAGGCTGGATTTGGATAATCCTGAATAACTGCCGTCAGATTTTCCAGCAGATCTATTTGACGAGCATGTTTTTGTTGAATACGATCCATCGGATACATAGGAACCTCCTCACAAAGGATTCTATGGACAGTCGATGCAGGGAGTTCACGTCTCCCTGCATCGGCGATTTTCAATTTCAAATTTTAACGTGGCATTAACCACGTAATTAATATACTAATTATCTTTCGTACTGTCACCTTTTTAAATCATAAAAACTCTGATATTTGAACGAAGTCAAATTTCTTTTATTCATCATCATTTTTTGGAAAAAATCGTTCCATCTCAGATGATACCTTCTCCCTGATATCTTCAACCATATTGGCATATTCAAACTTTGGATTTCCGGAGACATGAGGACTGAGAGACTCAATACCCAAAATTTTCGCTACTGATGATTGTGTTTTTACAACGCATTCAAGAAGCAATTTATTAAACTCAGTCTGATTAAATGCAGACTCTTTACGCTCCATCTGAGCCTCATGTACACGAAGCCCCAGTTCAAGAAGCATTGAAGCTGTTGCTGAAAAACTGACATCTTTTTCCCTTGCCCCTTCCTGTCGACGCTTCTCAATAATCGCATTTATTTTTTCATAGGCATCATTGCTGATATACAGGTTCACCTTAGCCATTAGAGATTACCTTTTTTGAACATAAAATAAAGTTAATTTCGAAACACTAAAATTCATAATGCAAACAGGGACGCACCGCTAGCAGCGCCCCTAGCGGTATCCTATAAAAAAACACACCGCGCCGCTAGCAGTACCCCTAATATAAAATAATGTTTTTTATAAAAATAGTCAGTACCACCCCTACAAAGCGGTGTCGGCGCGTTGTTGTAGCCGCGCCGACACCGCTTTTTTAAATATCATAAAGAGAGTAAGAGAAACTAATTTTTCATAACACTCTATTTATAAAGAAAAATCAGCAAAAACTTGTTTTTGCGTGGGGTGTGGTGCTTTTGGTGGTGAGAACCACCAACCTGTTGAGCCTTTTTGCGGAGTGGGTTAAATTATTTACGGATAAAGTCACCAGAGGTGGAAAAATGAAAAAATGGATGTTAGCCATCTGCCTGATGTTTATAAATGAGATCTGCCATGCCACTGATTGCTTTGATCTTGCAGGCCGAGATTACAAAATAGATCCTGATTTACTGAGAGCAATATCATGGAAAGAATCCCGTTACCGGGTTAATGCCATCGGTATTAATCCGGTAACGGGATATGGCAGCGGACTGATGCAGGTAGATTCCCAGCATTTTAACGAACTGGCCCGCTATGGAATTAAGCCGGAACATCTGACAACAGATCCCTGCATGAACATTTATACCGGTGCTTATTATCTGGCAATAGCCTTTAAAAAATGGGGCGTCTCCTGGGAGGCCGTTGGTGCATACAATGCTGGATTCAGGAAGACCGAACGCCAGAACCAGAGACGTCTTGCCTACGCATCAGATGTTTACCGGATTTATACCGGGATAAAAAGCAGTAAAGGTATCCGGATTCCGGCCACGAAGAAATCACTTCCGGAAATTAACAGCGTGCAGAACAATTAATCTTACAGACATTGTCAGATACCGGTTATGCCGCAAAAGCGGCATGGAAGGCCACACACAAAAATATTATATGAGTGACAATACTGACTGGCCGAAGCCCCGCGAAGCGGTAACCCATCTTATATATACCCGGTAACTGCGCAGCCTCCTGCCAGACCATTTTTCGCGGGCACAATATTTACAGACAACCGAAAAGCCAGTTGATGAAATTGAGGTATATCAGACGACACAGCGATGCCGAAGAATGATAATATAAGTAAAGCCCCGAAATTTTTTCGGGGCTTTACTTATATTATCATGACTTCCACTTTCTGAACTGTTCGGCAATCACCCACAACGCCTTGTTGATTCTTATATCACCATCAATACCTGTAATGGCTCTTGTCCTGGTATTTTTCCCGGAGGCACTTCGCCCCGATAATCCACCTTTTATCATATTCTCCTGAACCCGCTGCCAGGTTGTCCAGATATCGTTCTGTTTATCCTCCCAACGACGGGGAGTAATTATTTGTTCAGGCGTCACTGGCGTTTTATTTTCATCTTCATACCTGACCATCAGTGCAGCTCTGCCAAATAAATGTTGCTCGTCACTGTTAAGATGAATTTCTTTCATCGCCTCCATATTATCAGTGACCTTATCAAAGACACCGAGCACTTCATACGCGCCCTCTATAACCTGCCCGACAATATCACCTTTATGTGGAACGCGGATTTCGCCAAAATTATTTCCGCACACCAGGCCATTTGTGCAGACAAAACGAAAAATTCCGGGGATCATCTGATAACTGGATGAACCATCATGTGAATTAAGCAGGATAATTTCAGGAACTTCCTGCCCGTTAATATGCCCTTCCCTGCGAAGACGTAACATATGTTTACTGTATTCGCGACGTCCCAAATCACGAACCCGACTCTGACAGGCAAAGAATGGCTGGAAACCTTCATCACGTAACTTATTGATGATATTGATTGTTGGAATATACGTATAACGTTCACTCCGGGACTCATGTTTATCACCGGAAAATACCGAAGGCACGAACTGCATTAATTCATCATCCGTTAAAGGACGTTCACGGCGGATGGAATTATACCGACCAAAACGGGAAGCTAATCGCATAACAGCTACTCCTTTATGAAAGAATAAATTTAATAAAAAATTTTTCCGCTTAATATCATCCCTCCCGATCTCCATTAACAAGATTGCAACAATCAGGGGGAGGGGTATTCATCACATCCGGTCAGCAGATAGCCCGGATATCGAGGCCGGCACGCTTAATCTGACGCAGGAACTGTTTGAAGTGATCGGCTTCCGCAATGTTGATATGGCAGAACTGCGTATCCACACCCCGGCTGAGCGCGTAGCTATAGCTGAAGGCCATCTTTTCCGGGTGGCTTTTGCGATATTTTGTCAGCTCAATCAGGCTGCTGAATTCCAGGACGTCCCACTCTTCCCCGGTGTTTTTTTTTCCCGGCAACAAGAAGCGTGTACGACGCGGTGTTAACGTGGATATTTCGGGTACTCATCCTGCTTTCTCCTCTATCTGGTTTTCAGCCCCCATCATCTGTTGAGTTTCGGGAGCCGCGGTTTTGACGTTTTGTGGGGACCTGCCTTTTGTTCCCTCCGGTATTCACCATCACCTGTTTGAGAACCTTCGCCGCAAG
>OBUS01000146.1_pt1 | contig 76710 bp, 35 predicted proteins | sample 1475921 | NCBI WGS metagenome assembly OBUS01 (sample SAMEA2579948, study PRJEB22360) | human gut metagenome | reverse complement strand
TACAATTTAATAATACTATATTTATATTGAAAGTTCTAGCCTTTATGCAGAAAATAAAAGAATTATATACTTAATTTATATAATTGATGATATATTTTAATGATAATTTTTAAAAGTAATCTATATTTTGCTAGTATTTGCTAGTATATGTATTATTTATATTATGAATACAAAAATGTAGTAAAAAAGTGAGTCCTCTATCGATTGAGCTGTATCCAAAAATATGTCCAATTTTTGGGGTACAGTTCATAGTAAGAGAACTCACTTCTTTAGATTTTGTCTATATTATTTGAGCTTTATTTTTCTTCTTCTTGTTCTACAATAGGTTCTTCATAGGTTACAAGGATTTTATCGATACGAGTATGATCCATATCGATGACTTCAAAGGTATAGCCGTTCCATTTTGCCTTGTCTAATTCTTTTGGAATACGACCGAAGAGGACGTTTAAGAGGCCGCCCATAGTTTTGTACAAGTCGTCTTCTTCGCCTGGCAATTCTTGATCGATGTGAAAGAATTCTTTAAATTCATCTACATTGAGAAGGCCATCTACGAGCCATGCTCCATCGCGTTCGATGATCTTGTTTTCTTCTTCCTTGATTTCTTCCTCACCGGAAGGCATAAGGCCTACGATTTCCTCCATGATGTCATGCAAGGTGACAAGTCCAGTAAAACCACCATATTCGTCGAGGATAATTGCTTCATGAACGCCTTCTGTACGTAGAACGTTCAATAATTTCATGAGTGAAATGGATTCAGGAACGAGAACAGGTTCTTTCAAACAAGCTTTGATGATATCGTGAATGGAACTTTCACTAGGACGTTGCATAATTTGAACTAATACATCGGATACGGTAACGAGACCCTTTAATTCATCTAAGGAATCGGTACCTACAGGAATGCGGTAATGGTTGGCATTCTTGAGGACCTCCATGATCTCGTCTTCCGTGCCATTAAGATCAATCCATTTGAGCTGTGTACGAGGAGTCATGATGTCACCTGCGTTCATATCTGCAAGATGGAAGATATTTTCTACGAGGATAGGTTCTTCCTCTTCGTAAGCACCCATGGCAACGCCTTCGGTAAGCATTTTATTAATTTCAGATTCTGTAACAGGCGCTTCTTCTTTTACAGTAACGCCTAGCATTTTTAAGAGGAATTCTGTGGAAACGCCGAGGAAGCTAACGATTGGTTTTAACGCCACAGATAGCCAGTAAATTGGTTTTGCTACTACAACGGCAATGCTTTCAGGGCTATTTAAGGCCAAGCGTTTAGGCACGAGTTCGCCGATAACGAGGGATAAATAGGTAATGATGGCAACGATAATGAAAGAGCTTATAGAAGCTGCGTATGGTTCGATGCTTGGAATATTTGCTACTAATATATCTTCTAAAGGTCCAGAGAAGGTGGCACCAGAATACAAACCAGTTAAAATACCTACGAGGGTGATGCCGATTTGAATGGTAGAGAACATTTCATTTGGGTTCTCCGATAATTCAAAGGCTGTTTTCGCGCGTTCATTGCCTGATTCTGCTAACTCTTCAAGTTTACGTTTTTTTGCATTTACAATGGCTAACTCCGTCATGGAGAATAAACCATTTGCGATGATTAATACGATGATAATGATAAAATCTAAGGTCAGATCACTGTCCATGTAAGTAGATACTCCTTTTTAATGACATATAATTCTACACATGAGAATAATAGAAATATTACTCCTAGTATACCATATCGACATTAATAAGTGATTCATATAATAAAAGCACCCGATATGGATGCTTTTGTTATATACTATAGGTGTTACTGGACTAGTAAATAGTACCCTAATAAGGGTATAGTATGTATAGAAATTAAGATTAGTATCAGTATTAGGTCATATAATTTGGGCCTCATAATAGGATTATATAGATGGCAACAGAGCAAGAGTGGGAAAGTGTATTACAAATTAAAACCTCTGGTCGGGATGATAGTCGTTCCGATACGGAGCATCATCCGTACGAGCCGACGGATTATTGCGTGCTGGAGCGTTTAGCAAATAGTGGTCATATTCGCAAGAAAAATACGCTCATCGATTATGGCAGTGGCAAGGGCCGAGTGAGTATTTTCATGGCTTACCAAACGGGCTGCTATTCTATAGGCATCGAATACGATGAACGGCTCTATGAAAAGGCTTTAATTAATGGTGAAAGCCCTGCTGCTCGTAATCGTGTAAGCTTTGTACTAGGTGATGCGGCGCTGTATGAATTGCCAAATCAGGTTGATCGATGTTTTTTCTTTAATCCCTTTGCACTCCATACGATTAAGCGGGTATTAGGAAATATTTTTGATTCGCTATATCATAATCCTCGGGAGATTAAGTTATTTTTCTACTATGTTAATGACGAGGTGGAGAACTTTTTAAATAACCATGTTCGCTTGGAACAAGAGGAACCTATTGATTGTAGTGACTTCTTTGAGGCCAGCGATGCAAAGGAACGAATTCTCGTCTATTCAGTTAACTTGTTTTAGTGCAGTTTAGTGCAGTAATTTAAGACTTTTATAATGAAATAATTTAAGGCCTTTAAAGACCTTTATGTAACAATTAGATATGTTTTGATGTAACAGTTAATTAAATAACCTCGATTTGAATAGTGTTTTAGTAGTATGAAATGCATACTATTAGGGACGTATTTAAATTGAGGTTTTATTCTATTTTTAAGGAACTTTTACACATATTATTAAGGAAAAAGCAGATAAATTCTGCTATAATAATATATTAGAGATTATAAAATTAATTCATTTTTATGATTCTATACATTGATTCGTATACGCTAATGTAGCGGGTAGGACTGAGTGTATTGAATACAGGAGGTGCATATGGAACTCATCGATACAATGTTGATTAAACGCATTCGTAAAGCGTTAATTAAACGATATGACCGAGATCAACAGATTCAACAAATGATTGAAGAAATTGGTGCAGAGGAAGGCCTTAATGAGACCGAATTATCTATCGTTTACCAAGCGTATTTAGAGGTAAAAGAACGGGTGTATTATACATCTTCTCTCGTTGATTTGTGGAATCAAATTGAAGATGTTCAAAAACGTATGGCCTTATTGCATTCTTACGAATCTTTAGAAGAAGATCTATTTGGCGATGTGCTAGGTGGCGATAAGGAAGATATCGTCATTTCTAATACATCTGGACTTGGCAAGGGTGCAAGTCATAATTATGATGCATATGCTATGGAACAGGTACAATTATCTGACGTTCCTGTGCATCATGATTCTACGGTGGGCATGAATCATATTAAATTGAATGAATTAAAATCTATAGGCGGCCTCTTTACTGGTTTTGGTGAAAGCTCCGGTAAGGAAATGGCAGATTTTGAAGATACTGCGATTGAGCACCTTGATGTTAAACCATTAGAAGGCGTTGAAAGCTTAGCAATTCATCATTTAGATGAAGATGAAGCGTTAGATGTAGATGGTTTTGATGAACTTTCAAAAGATAAGAAATCAGAGGCGGCTAAAGTAGATGATGAGGATATGTCCTCTATTGATCCATACACGGCGGTGAATGCTTTATTATTTGGTAAAGCTGGTTTAGAGTCCGATAAAACAAATAAGAAGATGGAGAAGCTTCTTAAAAAGAAATTGAAACGCGTTGATGATGAATGGGCGCGTATCAACAGCTCTGAAGATAAGAAATCTAAGGACGATAAAAAATCCAAGGAAAGTAAAACATCTAAAGAGGATAAGAAATCCAAAGAAGACAAAAAGTCCAAAGGCGAAAAAAAATCTAAGAAAGATAAAACGTCTAAAGAAGATAAAAAAGAGAAAAAACACAAGAAGTCTAAGGAAGAAAAACGTTCTAAAGACGAAGAAAAGTTAAAGAAAAAGAAAGATAAAGCTGAAAAGAAGCTTAAAGTCTTAAATGATAAGTTAAAAACAGTCTTCTTGGCTGATACTTTCAAGAAAAAAGATAAGAAGAAAGATAAGAAAAAGGATAAAAAATCCAAAAAGGATGAATCCGCAAAAAAGCAGAATCGATAGTTTCCGTATGGAATAGTAAGGCCTCTGAAAAGATGGTCAAGGAGAGTACTAGTGCGAAAAAATCAGCAGGTGCTGAGACTATCGACCGTGGATGCGGTAAATGCAAACGATGTAAAGGTCCTAAATGTAAGAAATATCCGAAATAATTGATAGTTATGTAATTAGTAGAATATGATGTAATAAATTACGTAGAATATATATGTAGTATATTATGTAGCATATATATATAGCATATATATGTAGTTTATGAATTTTATTATTTATTTAGGCAGTATAGTTATGTAGTTTTGTTACGTTTGTAACAATATAGTTGGATTAGTGAATTAACAATTTGGTTATACGATTCAACAGTTAGGGGTTAATGATGAACCGATGGCAGCGATTATTTGAAGGCATACGAACAGAGATTAAGGTATTTATCTTTTTCTCTGTTTTGTTGACTGCATTTAGAATCGTGTTTCTTGCAGTATTTCAATCACAACTGGCTTCCGTGACGATGGAGAATATCCTCACGTCCTTATGGCTAGGATTTAGATTGAGTCTCAAGACCGTCGGTTCTTTGTGTTTATTGGGCTTTTTAGGGGGGACGTTGGTACATACCTTTGTGCCAAAATGGCCGTCCTTGCGCATTAAACAGGTCCTCTACTCCATTGCGACTATATTGTTGACTTTCCTATTTTTGGGACGCATTCCGTTTTATAAAATTTTCAATTCCTCCTACAATGCGATGCTCATCAACGGTAAAAACGATGATATCGGCGCCATTGTAAATACCGCTATCAATGAATATAATGCCCTCATGTACATCATAGGGGCCGTTGTATTGAGTGCAGCTCTTTGCTATTTTCTAGTTCGTTTCCTAGCGTGGGGGGCCAAGAAATATAGTGATTACGCTGTTGACCTAAGGAATGGTGATGATGCGGATAATGTAAGAAATAGTGATTCTGCAGATCATCAACGACTTTGTACTACTTGGTATCCTAAGACGAAGAAAACGCAATGGATGACGGGCATTGGATTGACTGTCGCTATTGGCGTATTAGGTCTATTCTTTAGATTTGGCGGTGCTTTCAGCTATACAAATTCTATCAACTGGGAAAGTGCAGCCCGTCTTAGTTCAAATCTGTTAAACGAAAATATCCTCGATGATGTACAAGCGCTCTATCGTGTTAAAAGCATTGCGAAACGGACGGCTGAGCTGGAGGTTATCAACTTAACACCTCAAGAGTTAAACGAAAAAATCACTTCCGTTGGTGGTAAGTTTAACGGTACAAATTTTGACGGTTCTTTCACGAGAACCATTACGACACAACTATTAGCGGATCAACCGCAGTCTATAAACCTCGTTCTTGGAGAATCCTATGGCTTGTGGCCGTTCCTTGCTGAATATAACGAGCCTGGTGCGTACCTCGTTGAGCAAGGTCGTAAATACGCTGCCAGCCCTCAAGCGATGAGCACGCAACTAGCTCTTGCCCAAGGCACAGGCACGATGCCAGCCATCAATGGTTTGTTGACAGGGATGCCTGATACAGGGCTATATCCTAACTATGAAGGTGAAAGTTTCAAAGAACCTTACGGTTTAGGCATTGGTCCTGTTATGAAAAAGCTAGGCTACAAGACTGTATTTTGGTATGGTGGCTTTAGCACATGGCAAAATGTTAAAAACTTTGTTTTATCTCAAGGTTTTGATGAATTCCACGATGCCTCTGAAATGCCAAGCGAAGACGGCAACGCTTGGGGCGTAGGCGATAAAGACTTGTTTAAAGCTATTTCTGGCTATATGAATCAGCATAGAGGGGAAAAAATCCTCAATGTGATTATGACTACCTCTAATCATCCACCGTATAGCATCAATGTGGCTAAGGAAGGCTACGATGTGAATAAGGTAAAAGGTCATTTGCCAGATTCTATCGAAGAAAACGATAAGCAATTGAACGAAATGGGACATATTTGGTACGCAGACCATGTAATGGGTGATTTTATCGCTCGCGAAGAAACAGCAGATCCGTCTGCACTTTTCGTCATTACCGGTGACCATAGCGAACGCTTTAACTTTGCTCGTGAAGTAGGTCCTAATGTGGCATCTACTATTCCTATTATTTTTTATGGTCGCGGCATTCATAAAGATTGGCTTACGCCTAATGCGTTCGGAATGAGCATTCAAATCATTCCAACCTTAGCGGAATTGGTAGGCCGACCTGGTCAAACCTATGAAGCAATGGTACCAAGCTTGTTTACACAAGAGGAATTTGTATTTAATCATAGACTATATCTCGATAAAAGTGGCAAAGTGTTAGAACAAAGTGCGAGCATGCCTCAATCCTATGGGGATATGATTAAAAACATGCGTGAACTTGCGGCATGGCGCATTAAACATGGAAATAACATTAAGTGAGGAACATTTTAGCTAATGATATGTAGCTAAAACGAACTATATAAGTTTGAGAGTTTGTAAAACTAGTTTGGCTAGTACATGTTGTAAGAGGAGCATGGAATGGAGTTAATTTCGGTCATTGTACCCGTCTATAATGTGGAATCTTATGTTGCAGAATGTATTGAATCTATTCAAAACCAAACCTATATGAATTTAGAAATCATCTTAGTAGATGATGGTTCTAAAGATATGAGTGGTGACATTTGCGATCAATATGCAGCCTATGATGAACGCATCAAGGTCATCCATCAAGAAAATGGCGGTCTCAGTGCAGCTCGCAATACGGGGATAGAAGCGGCTAATGGTGACTATATTTCCTTTGTAGACTCCGATGATTACATTGGGCTTACCCTCTTTGAAGATATGTTGCAGCTTCTAAAAGAATATGATCTTGATATTATCGAGTTTACTGCTTTCAGAGATAAAAGTGGCGATATTATTGAAGGTTGTAATGATGGACAATTAGAAATTTATAGTAAAGAGGATGCCTTGCGATTAGCCATGCATGATTGTTTTGTGGCTGCTTGGAGTAAGTTATATAAACGCAGTGCTATTGGCGATGTGCGGTTTCCTGTAGGTCGAAAATTTGAGGATACTGCTACATCCTATCTCTATGTGGCCAATGCTAATCGGGTGGGTCATATCAATCGTTGTTACTATTACTATCGACTCAATCCAAATTCCATAACTCAAACCTCTTTTGATGCTAAATCTCGATGGGATTTTGTGCTCGGTTACGAGGAACGCTTGCAATACGCTATAGATCATCAATTATCATATATTGATGATTGCAATAGTTTATTGATGAAAGCCGTATTATCCTGTTTAACGGCTTATTATGCAAAACCAACGGGTAATCAGGTGTATTACGATAAATGTAAAAGAATGATTGAAACTTATCGTAATGATGCATCCTACAAGCTATTAAATTCTAAATATAAGCTCTTTTTATGGTCCTTCGGTCGTGCCGATTGGATTCATAAAATAGGGGCTCGTTTATCGTATTTAGCAAAACAAGTACGTTCGTAAATGAAAGGTAAATCTATGGCAACTGTATCTGTAATAATCTTAGCGAGAAATGAAGAACACAATATTCATGACTGCATTGAGTCAGTGCAGTTTGCCGATGAAGTTTTAGTTATCGATGATTTCAGCACCGATGATACCGTAAAAATTGCCAAAGAAATGGGTGCTCGTGTTGTGCAACACGCCATGAATGGCGATTGGGGTGCACAACAAACCTTTGGTATTGAACAGGCTAAGTCCGACTGGATCTTATTCCTCGATGCGGATGAGCGCATTTCTGAGCCTCTAGCAAAAGAAATTCAAGAGATTGTTGTAAATGAACCTAATAAAGCATATTGGATTCAACGGCGTAATAAATTCCATTATAATCATGCTACTCATGGTGTATTACGTCCAGACTATGTGCTTCGCCTCATGCCGAAAGAAGGCAGCTATGTAGAAGGCTACGTGCATCCGGCCATAATTACGCCGTATCCAACAGAAAAATTACGACATCCCATGTACCATTACACCTACGATAATTGGCATCAATATTTCAATAAATTCAATAACTATACCACATTATCTGCGGAAAAATATCGTGATAATGGTAAAAGCTGCTCGTTCATCAAGGATATAATTCTGCGCCCTACCTGGGCTTTCATCAAGGTGTACTTCTTACAAGGTGGTATTCTCGATGGGAAGATGGGCTTTATTTTGTCCGTTAATCACTACTTTTACACGATGACTAAATACGTGAAGTTTTACTATTTACTAAAATCCAAGGGAAAATTGTAATAGAGGAAGCATTATGTTAGGCAATTTTGGAAAACATTGGCACATAGGCCGTACTATATATGGTAAGCGCACATGGCGTGAAACGAGACGCACCTTCTTACATACCATGCGCTCTTGTCGTCATGACTCAACGGTTACTGAATTTGAAAATTTCTTTAAGTCCTATACGGCAGATCCAAAGCTGTTGCAAAAACATCCAAGTCTTTATGAATTGATGAGCCGTATGTTTTTGATTAAAAACTCTACACCTCAGTGGCGCTTGGAAGCCCTTCGTCAGCATTTTACCATCTTACAAGAGGTGTTTACGGATGAAGCGATTCAGCTCATGTATGTAGACGAAGCAGAGTTTGATTATTTCGATAAAAAACGAGGTATTACCCTTTGGAGTTCCGATGAGCTCGATATGTCTGCTCACCTCTATTATGAGCCTGGTCAACGTAAGGAAGGCTTCTTGACTGTTATGCTCTTGCTCGAAGATAAGGGTGTATATCATGCAAATATTCGCTTTGCTAAAGGCCCTAATGGAGAGAGAACTCTTGTTATCGGTACGATTCAAGGTTATAAAGATGGACTTGAGCGAGCTAAGAAGATTACGAAAAAGATGTATGGTTACCGTCCGAAGAACTTTATTACTTTCTTAATTCGTGAAATCGGTCGTGCTGCGCAAGTAGAATCCATACTTGCCGTATCTGATGAAGGCTTCTATGCAAATTCCCATATGGTGCGCGGTAATAAAGCAAAGGTAGCCATCTTAGATACTTTGTGGGAGGATATTGGGGGTACAGTATTGGAATCTGATCCAAATTATTTTACCATTCCACTTGAAGAAGAACGTAAACCTATGGAAGAGATTAAATCACAAAAACGTAGTCAATATCGCAATCGCTATGCTCTTTTAGATGAGTATGAGGCTATGATTCAAAAAAACATAAAACCGTACGTAAAGGCCTAGAGGTGTGCTATGCGCGTAGCAATTTTAGAAAGTATTGTCATGCCTGCTGGTCATGAGGTGGAGTTTGATCGCATCCTCATCAATGAACTGAAACGTCAAGGTCATGAGCCAGTACTATTCGTGCCGGAGAACTTTCCTTTCAAAGTAGATTATGGAGTAGATATAGTGTACTTAGAAGGTGGAGAGGTAGTGACCTATGCGGGAGCGTCTAAATGGAAGAAGCCATTTTTATCCATTTTGCGAGAACGCCGTCGCCGCAGTTGGTTCACATCAGCAGCAGAAAAAATTAAAGAACATAATATAGATGCTTTAATCATTCCCACAGGGACATATCGTTATATTAAAGCTTTGTTAGACACGCCATTAAAGGACAGTAAGGCAGCAGTACATGTTATCTTCCATGGCATTGGGAAGGGCGAAATGGATCGCTTTATTAAGCAAGCTCATCGAGCTAATGCATATAAAAACGTGTATCTCGATGTTATTTCTTTGCGCGATGATATGTTGCGCTCTGATCTATCAAGAGTCCGTAAAATCTTGCCTCCTGTGTTCTTGCCATCTAGTGAATTGAGTGGAGAACAGAAGAATAGTGATACGCAAGGTAATGTTAATATAGAAGACCAAAAAGTTCCGAATTCTACAACTTGTATAGATACTAATTTGGAAACCTCTAAATCAGCAAATAAACTGATAAAATTAGGTTTCTTTGGTCAGTTTAGAAAAGAGAAAAATATTGAGCGCTTTATAGATGCCTTTGTATCGCTGAATTATGATGATTCGGTACAACTCGTCGTTCAAGGGGCAACGGTAAAGCCTGAAGATGGGGCTTTATTTGAGTCTATCATCAAGAAATATAGCCAGTATAATAATATTAAGTTCATCCATGCCAGTCTGATTGGAAAAGACTGGGATACAGCCTTATTGAGTGTAGATGCTTTATTATTGCCGTATGGAGCAGAGCGATATCGCTATCACTGGGCGGCTATGTTATTCACTGCTATTGGCTTTCACAAGCCTGTTCTTATATCTCCAGAGATCAATCCAGAGGTATTAGAACAGTATTCTATTGGGGAATTTTTAAATTTAGATGATGTACATTCCATCAGACAGGGGATTCAAGAGTTTGTAGAGAATTTACAGCATCATAAAGAGCAATATAATCAGGGGTTAATAGATGCAAATGAGGACTACAGTCACCGTGCATTAATTAAATCCATCATACATGTATAAGGGGTACTATGTAAGGTTTGTAGTTTATATGTAAGGGAGAATGAACATGGGTGTATTATCAAGTGTAAGATTAGAATCATGGATTGCCATTATGATTACGTTGATGGCATGCTTTACAAGGCTATCCATGGCAGCTGGTCAAGTATTTTATGTTATTGCTATTTTGTTAAGTATTTTCTATATTTGGAAACATAGGCATGACCTATATATTCCATCCTATGTTAAAAAATATAGTAAAACATTTGCTCTAATGTTGTTATTGTTATTACCTTCTGCAGTATTAACGAACAATATAGCTGTAGGATTACCTGAATTTATCAATGTTTGGTTGTGGCGGATTCCTGTGTTTTTTGTTATCGCTCTGTGTATTCGTGATAAGAAAACATTATTTACGATGCTTGCCGTATTTTTTGTGGATTTTGGTATCGATAATTTAGTAGCCTTTTATCAACATGTTTCAGGAATGACTGATAGAGGATGGGGATTTGGTAGTAGTGTGTTGACCATATCGGGGCTCATGGTTATGCTAGTGCCTATTTTCTGCGTCATTTTATTAGATTCAGCCTTTCCTAACTATGTGAAAGTATCTGCTTTATGGGCACTAGGCTGTGTTGGCTTTGGTATGTATGGCAATCAAAGTAGAGGATCTTGGCTTTTTAGTATGATTATGGTGCCTATCGTATCCTTACCATATATACTAAAACGATTCATTTATGTAGTCGTTGTTCTTGCTGCATTAGGTGGAGTTGTATGGGGATTTAGTACACAACCACAATATGTAGCTAGGTTTGAGTCCATTACGAATACGACTACAGATGGTTCCAACCTAGGCCGCTTTGATGTGTGGACATCGTCTATTAATATGTTTAAAGACCATCCTGTGACAGGTGTAGGTATAGGTCAATGGCGTACTATATATGAAGCATCCTATCGATTACCAACGGAAAATCAACATTTATATCATGCACACAATAATTTTATTCAACTTCTTGGTGAAGTAGGCCTTTTAGGTTTATTAGGGGTTCTCATCTTTTATGGATCTATTGTTGTTGATAATTTTGTGGTTTGGTTTAAGAATCGAGATCCTTATAGCCTCTGTGCTATGATTGCTGTTATTTGTTATGTATTTGTATTTGGTCAAGTGGAGTATACTTTAGATAATTCGTCTGGAATACGTATTATGTATTTTATGTTAGCTACGATGCTTCAATTGCGAGATAATTGATAATCATATAGCGGTATTGAAAAGCATTTAACTACCATTTAATAGACAATTAAGTAGGATTCAAATAGACTTAGATAATAAATAACTACATAAAAGATAGGTGAAATCTATGTTTTTTATAGTTTTACATATTTAAATATGATACAATATATGTAAATATTGGTACATTGTATTCGTATGATAGAGAGGTTGTTTTCTTGAAAATATATTGAGAAAACAATCTTTTTTTATAATTTGGGGTATTAGTATGAATAGTTCTATCTGTAATAACAATAATAAAAAGTTATTTATTAGTAAGCTCATAGTGCTTATAGCAGATTATATTGCTATTGTTTTGGGGACATTAGCAGCCTATTATTTGCGTTTAAATTTATCAATTTTACCGGTAAGTTCAAATTTTAAGGTAGAAGAAATTTACGTATATGGTGTTGTGCCTATCGTATTTTTAACTATCTTGCTGCTTAATAATGCCTATTCTGTGGTAACACCTTATTGGGATACGATGAAAAATTTATTTCGTAGCATTACCATAGGAGTTGTCGTATCGATTGTCCTCATGTATACGGGCCATGTAATTAATGATGTGTCTCGTTTATTTGTTGCTTTTGCTTATATATGTATGCTCGTATTTATTTTTAGCGAGCGTTTTATCGTAGGAAAAATACTTTCAAAAACAGGATATCTAACAATTCCGATTCTTCTTGTTGGAGCGGGGAAGACTGCAGAACTTGTAAAGAGGTCTTTAGATCGTATGCCGATTACTACCTATAAGATTATTGGTTATGTAGATGATAATCCTAAATCATCATCCATCGCTAAAGAATACCCATGCCTTGGCGTCTTTAAAGATGTAGAAAGCGTTATTAAAGATACAGGAGTTCAAACTGTACTTATTTGTGCTCCCGGACTTGAGTCTAAAAGATTAGTATCCTTGATTAATCAATTGCAATTATTGGTAAAACGAGTAGCATTTGTACCTGAATTATTTGGTTTACCTACTAGTAATATCAGTGCTCGTGGCATGATGGAAGAACAAGCCGTCATATTGCGTGTACAAAATAACCTAGCGCGCAAGTCTAACCGTATTTTTAAACGTATTTTTGATATTGTAGCTACCGTATGTGGCGGTATTTTGATTTTACCGATTCTCGCTATCATTGCTATATTGATTTACTTGGACTCTCCAGGACCTATCGTATTTGGACATAAACGTGTTGGTCAAGGTGGGAAATCATTTTCTTGTTATAAATTCCGATCCATGGTGCCTAATGCACAAGAGGCTTTGGAGCAATATCTAAAAGATAATCCAGCTGCTCGTGAAGAATGGGAACGAGATTTTAAATTAAAGGATGATCCTCGGGTTACAAGAATCGGAAAATTCCTTCGAAAAACAAGTCTTGATGAATTGCCACAGTTATGGAATGTTCTAGTTGGAGACATGAGCCTCGTAGGGCCAAGACCTATTGTTCGAGATGAAATTGTAAAATACGGCGATTATATTAATGACTTTTACCTTGTACCACCAGGAATTACTGGCGTTTGGCAGGTAAGTGGTCGCAGTGATACCACCTATGAAGAACGAGTTTTCATGGATTCTTGGTATGTGCATAATTGGTCTGTATGGATTGATATAGTGTACTTATTAAAAACAGTATTGGCTGTGGTGAAGTCTAAAGGTGCTTATTAATTAAGCTTTTACCATAACCATGTACCTCATAGGAAGTCATATGAATACATATCTTATTTATATTGCGCATGGCATCGGTGATTTTGTTATTGCCATGCCACTCATTCAGAGTATTAAATCGCAAGATCCAACAGCTGTTATTGATATATTCACATGCAGCGAAAAGAGACGCATTAATTTGAATAAAACGATGGTGGAATTACAAGGGGATATTCGTCATTGTTACTACTATACCAAGAATGAACCATTTCATTCTTTAATGTTTTTGTTGAAAGCAGGTTATCATAGTTATGATTATGGTATTGTGCTCGAGCATTTGAACTCTAAATACATGTCGTCATGGCCAAGCAAAATTATTAAATTTTGTTGTAAAACTACGATAGGTGCTCATAATCCCTATAATGGGGCTACTTATGATAAAGAGATTATTCGTCCTGAGAGTTACTATATATATAATTTGGAAAATGATATTCTTGAACAATTAGGCTTTGAACGAATAGTTATGCACCGTGAATCTTATTCTCTTGATAAGAATCCTGCATTAAAACCAATCGTAATTAACCATCCATCTATCGTATTTTGTATAGGCTCAGGTCATGTAGCGAATGAAAAATTACATAATCCTTATGCATTAAGTCTTAAGTCATGGCCGACTAAGAATTGGGTTGAACTCGGCAATAAACTTGTTCAACGAGGTTATGAGGTTGTCCTTATTGGTGGTTCAATGGAACAAGGTATGATTGAACCTTATCATGATGAATTAGATTCACGTATTGTTAGTTTTATAGGAAAACATTCTATTAAAGAGAGTTTTCAAGTGGTACGAGAAGCAGATCTTGTTGTTGGTGTAGATACAGGGCTTATTCATGCAGCCGCTATACAAGGAACTGCTACGTTAACACTTTTTGGGTGTACAGATCCAATTATTGTAAAGCCATTCGGTCCATATAGTGAGATTATTCATCATGCCATAGAATGTTCACCGTGTTTAGGCTATGATCAATCCTATACATGTACTAATAATAAATGTATGCAAGGAATCTCAGTAGCGGCTGTATTAGATTATATATTACATATTTTTGAGAGATAGAAAAATAGAGAGATAGGAAGAATTAATGGATTGTTATTTATTATTACTAGTATCGTATGTAATATTTGTAATATTAGGATATAAGAAGTTTAAATTGCCTATAATATCCCCTACAATGATTACATTGGTGTCTTTAACGATTGTTATTGCTTTGGGGTACTGGTATAGATATGAAATGGGAACAGACCTTTACTTCTATACCTTTATAGTAATAGCTCTTGGTGGAGGAGCTATTTTAGGCACTGGTTATAGTGTGCAGAGATGGGCTAAACTTAATTGGGGAGACCCAACATCTATTGAGTATAATTTTGATAGTAATTGCTATCCTTTAGTGGGGATAGTAAAACTTCCTGTGCGATATAAATACATATCTATGTATATGATATTTTTTATTTTGTTTTCTTTATTCTGTGTATTCATTAATACGACTGGTGATAGTGATGCTAGTCGTATGACTCAATATAGAGATATTATTTTATATCCTCAATTACATCCAAATGATACACGATTTGTATTTATTAACTCTCAATTTTATAAGATTGCATGGGCTATAACATATGTGTCGGCTTATGTAGCTATATATAATGGTGTTATTTTAAATAAGCCTATTTTTAAAGGAACGGGTCTTCTTACAATAGTTATTTTTTTCTGTATTGGTAGTTCTATTGCTATGGGCGCACGTCAACCAGCTATAGAAATATTTATCTTTATGATTTTAACGTATCTATTTCTTATGGTAAAAGAGCAATATTTTGATCAAATTAAAAGATTTTTATTTAAACTCATTCCTATTACAATAATTAGCCCATTTTTATATATTCTTTATGGTATATTAGTAGGTCGTCATGATGGTAATAATGTAACATTACAACGGGTCACTGAATTATTAGCTGGTGGTATTTATGCGTTGAATATTCATATATGGGAGCCAGCACGTACTACTTATTTCGGACAATCTAGTTTTGCAGATGTATATGATAAATTGATTAATTTTGGCTTGTTACCAGAATCAGCACGAATGGCTTATCATGAATTTGATAAATTTGGCAATACATTATCTTTATTTGGGCGTTGGTATGAAGACTTTGGTATTTTGGGTGTTATCATTATGAGTATTATAGTGACTGCATTATTTTCATTAGCCTATGAATACTTACAACGTCGCTCTAATGGCAATATTTGGACTCATGTTTGGACAGCTATTTTTCTTACTGAACTTGTATCGCTTGTATGGGCAGGCTATGATGATCGTATCCGTGCATTATTAGCATTTTCTCAATTTGTTATTGTTGGTTTAATAGGTCTATTTATTTATGTAGGTTATCGGGTAAAGATAAAGCAACCAAAGAGGTAGATTATGAATATTTCCATCAAAAAAAGAGATGTTCTATGGTCTTATGGAAGTATGGCTCTCACGATGGCAGTAAATCTTTTATTATTGCCACTTTATATCTATTTCTTTACACCTGATATGGTGGGACTATGGTATGTATTTATTAGTATAGGATCCATTGCTTTACTATTTGATTTTGGTTTTTCCATTACTTTTGCTCGTAATATAACGTATTGTTGGAGTGGTGCTCAAGAACTTAAAGCAAAGCATGTTGCTTTTTCTGAATCAAAAGAAGTTAACTTTTCCCTATTAAAAGCTGTCCTTAAAGCTTGTCAATCGATTTATGCTATCTTAGGTGGTAGTGCTTTAGTGTTAATGTACACTTTAGGAATGTATTATATAGGTAGCTTAGTTGGTTCGAGTTCTCGCTGGGAAGCCTATATCGCATGGGCAGCGTATGGGTTCGGAATTTTTTTAAATCTTTATTATAGCTACTATATCTCATTTCTTCGAGGTGTAGGTGCTATTACATTGGCTAATAAAAGTATTGTTTATGCTCGTTTATTGCAAATGGTCTTTACGATTATTTTACTTTTATTGGGCTTTGGTATTATTGGGGCGAGTATAGGCTATCTTATATATGGTCTTGGATTTAAACTCTTTGGGCATAGTTATTTTTATAAATATGAGCATATTGGTGAGAAATTGAGATCTACTACAAATCTTGTTGCTACATCTACAGCAGATATATTCCGAACTATTTGGTATAATGCGTGGCGAGATGGAATTGTATCTATATCTAATTATATATCAACTCAAGCAACTATTATTATTTCATCATTCTATTTAAGTTTGGCACAAACTGGTATGTATTCCATTGCTATTCAACTGACTACTGCAGTAGCTGTTGTTGCTAGTACACTATATAATACATACCAACCGGCCTTTCAAAATGCATATATCACTAAGGATCAGCCTCGTTTGAGAGAATTATTTTCTTTTTCGGTGACGTTATTTATTGTGATTTACTGGGTTGGTATATTTGGTTTATGGCTTGTTGGACTGCCACTATTAAATATGATTAAGTCTAATTTTGTTATTTCTGATACAGTTCTTTTGGGCGCAAGTATTATGCAATTTGTTATTTACTATCGGAATTGTTATACATCTTATTTCTCTTGTACTAATCGTATTATCTATGTAAAAAGCTTCATTCTATCTTCTGCAATAGGCCTTGTGCTATCTCTTGTATTTATGGAATTTTTCGATCTTGGTATTTTGGGGTTACTTGGTGGGATAATTTTATCTCAATTGATGTATAACAGTTGGTACTGGCTCTACAAGACGCATAAGGAAATGGATATGAGTTGGATAGAATCTATTGTGAAAGGTATTGAAAGTGCTCTTAGTAAAGTTAAGAGGTAAATTATGAACACAGAACCAATACGGGTTTTGCAAGTCATTGGTATCGTAGCTGGTGGCGGAGTAGAATCCGTTGTGATGAATTATTATAAACATATAGATCGTTCAAAGGTACAATTTGACTTTATTGTACATGATGACAATATCATAGATATTACAGATATAGTTGAGCCTATGGGTGGTAAAGTTTATAAAGTACCATCGTACTCTAAAAATATATTTGGTTTTATGCAAGGTGTTTATAATATAGTAAAAAAACATAAGTATAACATTGTTCATTGCCATATGACGACATTGGGGGTGTTTTCACTAGGTCCTGCATGGCTAGCAGGTGCTAAGGTTCGCATTTTACATGGTCATAGTACAACTGTTAAAAGTGAAACAAAACGTAATATTATGAAACTTGTATTACGCCCATTCTCAACATTTGTATCTAATTATCATTTTGCTTGTGGTCGCCTTGTAGCGCGTTGGTTATACGGCGATGAAATAGGAGTACATATTATTAATAATGCTGTAGATATTGAGCGTTTCCAATACAATGAAGAGTACCGAGAAGCTTTACGTGAAGAATTAAACTTAGAGGGTAAGTTTATCATTGGTCATGTGGGACGTTTTATGTATCAAAAAAATCATGAGTATTTAGTACGACTTTTTAGTTATGTATTAAAACGAATACCTACAGCACATCTTGTTCTCGTAGGCGATGGTCCATTACGTGAAACGATTTTAAATCAAATTGAAACATTAGGTATAGCAGATTCCGTTACCTATTTAGGTTTGCGAAATGATGTATATAGATTATATAGCTTGTTTGATATATTTTATTTACCATCCTGGTATGAAGGATTGGCAGTAGTTGCGGTTGAATCACAGGCAACAAATTTACCATTGCTAATGAGTAAATTTGTTACTGATGAGGCGGTTATAGATGATTCTTTAGCAAAACGTATAGGTATTACCGATGATGATATGACTTCTTGGGCGACTGAGACTGAACGAATATATAATAAGATTAACAGTCAGCAGACTGAAGTATATGATCGTTCTAATATTAATGATAGTATCAATACTAAAGGCTATAACATTCGATTAGAGGCAAAGAGATTAGAGGAGCTCTATTGTGCATATAGTAAAAACTAGTTCTAATCAATTACATATCTTAGTGGAAGTCATGCATGGATTAGGCGATACAGTATGTTCATTAGCTTTATTGAAAGGGATACGTTATTTATTTCCTAATGCCAAGCTTACAGTATTGTGTAAGATGAATGCTGGTCGTGATATTATTAAATCATCGCATATTTTGGTAGACGAAATCATAGTCATTGATATTTATAAATCTATAATTAATACTTTAAAAACTATAGATTATTTACGTAAACAGAAATTTGATCTTGGTATTAGTGCAGCTATTACTCCTGTCAAAAAATCACAGCTTTTTATGAAATTATGTGGGGTAAAACAACATATAGGTTTTCAAGCTTCGGGCACTAATAAATTTGACTATGATATACATTTTGTAGAAGCTAATGTTAGGACTTTAGGTTTAGAGGTTAGTGATGAATTAAGACCACAGTTATATGTAGATATTGATAGTGATAAATCCATATGTCATTATTTTGATGGTTTAGACCAATCAAGACCTATTATTGGTTTATGTATTGGTAATGCAGATCCATCTCTTACCAATCGTTGGTTACGGACGGGTCGTGTTTTTCCTAGGGCTTGGGGGATTACTCGAATGCATAATCTTCTAGAACTATTGGTGAAAGATGGGAATCAAATTGTACTAATTGGAGGACCTCAAGAGATACCCTTATTAGAAGAGCTAACCGAGTTTTTAAAGTTACCACAAGTTATAAATTTAGTGGGGAAATGTAGTATTAAAGAAAGCATAGCAGCTATTAAACGATGTACCTGTTCTATAGGTATTGATACGGGAATGCAACATATAGCGGGGGCCTTATCGGTACCAACTATATCAATATTCGGTCCCACAAACCCTGAAAATCATGGTGCATTTTCAACATGCAGTTACTTTGTAGAACATGATATGGATTGCAAGTACTGTTATGGAACGGATAACTATATTCATTGCAAACATCGTCGTTGTTTAACAGAAATTACTCCACAACAAGTGATGGATACTGTGTATCAGGTATTAGATTATGAGAATAATAAGAGATTATAATCTGTGTAGTTTAATTATATAATTATTAAATTATATTAGTTATATGGGGAAATATATGAATAGGAATTTGGGGATTGAACTATTTCGTATAGTCTGTATGTTATTAATTATAGCATTTCATATGTCAGATCATGGTGTCATATCTATTAATAGTTCTATGCCTATTACAGGAAATTGGCTAACTCTTGCTTTTGCAAGGCTGGGTGGTGCTATAGGCAATTGCGCCTTTGTAATAATTGGTGGCTATCTGTTATGTATGAAAGAGTTTGATAGTCGTCGTGTTATTAAATTATGGTTACAAACACTTTTTTACTCTATTATATGTGGTCTTATAGCCTTTAAAATAGGAGTTATCGATGTAAGTGTAAAAAGTATTATAATGATGTTATTGCCAATTACCTATAATGAATATTGGTTTATTTCATCCTATTTAATTCTTATGCTATTGGTGCCTTTCTTAAATCCACTATTGAAGGGGATGTCACGTAACAAGCATCGAGCTTTTATAGTTCTAGGTTTACTTGTATTTAGTATTATACCAACCATAACACGAAATTTTTGGATGGATACTTATAACCATATATTGTTATTTATATTCTTATATACGCTTGGTTCATATATTAAAATTTACTCTATACAGGGTCATCTTAAGTATCTATCGTATGGTTTTATATTGATGATACTAGTAACGGGATCAATTTGGGGCATAGCTTATGTAAATCAGTCCTTTGGTAAAAGCATAGATATATTTGCTCTAGTATGGCCAACCTATAAATTTACTGAACTATTGATAGCGTTATTTTTCTTTTTAGGTTTTAAGGATATACGACCATTTTGTGGAAAGATAATTACATTTTTCTCTACATCTGTATTTAGTGTATATCTTCTCCATATAGGGCGTTTGCAAAATTGGATATTCCTTAGCCTACTAGATGACTCTTATGTCTATACTCAATGGTTTTTCCCTTTATGGTTAATAGCGATAGTATTACTTGTTTTTATAACCTGTGTGCTTATTGATAAGATACGTATCTACTTTGTAGAACGGCCAATGGATCCATTAGTAAAATCGCTGGCGGGACGGTTAAACATGTGGCTTAAAAGTAAAGAGATTATTTAGAATTTATTGTTTAGGGAATAAATATACTTTTTAGTATTAATATTAGTTCATTTTATTGATAGGAGACATTACTTATGGATATTATTACACAAAGATTTGATGATCATTTAGATACTCATACGAAGATGCGTAATTATATTGAAGAGATTCGAGTAGTTGCGGATATATGTAAGAATGCTCTTGATAAAGGACATAAAATTCTTTTCTGTGGTAATGGGGGATCAGCTGCTGATGCTCAACATTTGGCAGCTGAATTGGTAGGACGTTTTGTAAAAGAACGGGAGTCTTTACCTGCTATTGCTCTTACAACAGATACCTCTATTTTGACAGCTGTAGCTAATGACTATTCTTATGATGATGTCTTTTCTCGTCAAGTAGCTGGTTTAGGACAGGCTGGAGATGTATTAATAGGCATTTCTACATCAGGAAATTCTAAGAACGTGGTTAAGGCCACAGAACTAGCAAAACAGAAAGGTCTAATAACAGTTGCATTTACTGGTGAAGGTGGCGGCAAACTTGGTGCTCTTTGTGATGCCGTGATAGCTGTTCCGTCTAAGACCACGGCTCGGATTCAAGAAATGCATATAATGGTAGGACATATTATCTGTGAAATTGTTGAGGAAGATTATGATTAAGAAAACTATTAATAAGTTCTTACATGATAGTCTGCCTAATCTTCGTATAGCTGTCATTGGCGATCTAATGGTGGATCGTTATGTTTTTGGTGACGTAAGTCGTATATCTCCAGAAGCTCCAGTCCCTGTGAATCGAGTAAAACAGATGAAAGAAGTCCTTGGTGGGGCGGCAAATGTTGCTGCGAATCTTGCCAATTTGGATGTTCATGTATATGTCGGTGGAGTAGCGGGACAAGATACCCATGGAAACCTTTTACAAGACTTATTAGATTCTAATGGTATTGATAAAAGTGGTGTAGTGATCTCTAACGAAAGATCTACTATAACTAAGATGCGAATTTTAGGTGATCGTCAACAAATGATGCGGCTAGACTTTGAGACAGTTCGAGATGTTGATAGGCAAGAAGAGGAGGCACTCATTCGTTGGCTGACTATTCTCTGTCAAAAAGGATTAGATGGAATTGTTATCTCTGATTATGGAAAAGGAGTTTGTACAGATACTCTTTTAAGACAAATTTTTGACTTAGCTAATGAACATATGATACCGACTATCGTCGATCCTAAGGGAGCCCAGTGGAATAAGTATGATGGGGCTACCTTAATTACTCCTAATGTGAAGGAATTATCTGAACGTCTTGGTTACTCCATTAGAAATGATAATGATAATATAGTGAATGCAGCTAAAGAGGTTTTAGATACTAATAATATTCAATATATCATTGCTACTAGATCTGAAAAAGGGATTTCTGTTATTGCTAGGGATGGTCGAATTTGGCATAATCCGGCTACTCAACAAGAAATTTTTGATGTATCTGGTGCTGGTGATACAGTTGTGGCTACGATGATTTGCTCTATTGCGGCTAATCTATCTATGCGGACAGCTCTTCATGTAGCTAATAGAGCAGCTGGTATCGTAGTATCTAAAGTGGGTACTTATCCTATCCATCGACAAGAATTAATTGACTTGTGGATGTCTCTGCAAAAAGGAAAATATATAGAAAAATCACTTTATTCTTGGGAAGAAATGAAGACTTTAGTTCGACAATGGCAAGATCAAGGAGATACGGTTATTTTTACTAATGGTTGCTTCGATATTCTTCATAGAGGGCATATTACGTACTTGCAAGAAGCGGCTCAACTAGGTGATCGACTTATTATAGGCCTAAACTCTGATGCCTCCGTAAGGCGTCTTAAAGGGGAAACTCGTCCTTTAGTAGGGGAAGAAGATAGGGCTTATTTACTGAGTGCTTTGAGTTGTATAGATGGTGTTGTACTTTTTGATGAAGATACTCCATCCCAATTATTAGAAACCATTCGACCTAACATACTTGTTAAGGGTGGTGACTATAAAGTAGAGGAAGTAATCGGCCGTGAGTTTGTAGATTCAGTACAAATTTTATCTTTTAAAGACGGATACTCAACCACTAGTGTGGTAAATAAAATTGCTAATTTAGTAAGAGCCAATAAGTTATGATGATAATAAGATAAGTATTGTTGTTATCTCATATGTATAGAATATAAGTCGTTGGACATAACATAGACAAAATCTTAAATAAAATATACGGAGGAGCTTTAGATTTTTTTCTAACAGCTTTTTTAGTATTTAGGGGCTGTTTTGTTACAGCCCCATTTTATATAGGTGTCAATGGAATTAGTAATGTATTTGCCTTAAAGTATTGAGTACTTTATGTTTAAAATTTGATTTTTTTATACGTAAATACTATAATTTAATAAATTAATGTCTAAAAAATGGAGTTTTTGAACATTAATTTTGATGGAATTAGATTAGAGTATAAAATATTATCGTTTTGTACATCATATTTTATGATTCTGCAGGAAAGATTGGAGAGATAGTATGAAGTTTGAACCTATGTATAAAATATACTATAAACAACCTTCTGATTGGCAGCGCATATTAGATAATCGTCGTAATTCTGAAAGCTCTATCTCCTTGCCTATTCCCATTCATGAATATAATAGACGTAATACATATGATGCTTTTTTTATATATCATCCTGTATTAGTTCAGTTTTTATTATCATTAGAATCTAAAAAGAGTGCTTTTATCAATTTAGTTTCCAAGGTTCCTACAGTTATGAGTTTGCATGTAATGAATACATTTTTATCTACTGAAATCAAAGCAAGTAATGATATTGAAGGTGTTTATAGTAGTCGTAAAGAGATTAGGGCGGCTATACAGAATAGTCAGAATGATAAATTAAGATTTTCAAGTATTATTGCTAAGTATCAGTCTATTTTAGATAATCCTCATCGATTTAAGTTTGAAAGTAGTAAAGATATTAGAGGTTTATTTGATGATATTATTAGCAATGAAATAGAAAAGAAAAATCAGCCAGACGGCGAGTTGTTTAGACGTGATTCTGTAGATATAGTGAATCATCAAGATAAAATAATTCATAGAGGGACATGGCCAGAGTCAGATATTATTATAGAGTTGGATCGAGCACTGGAAATTCTTAATAATGAAGATTTAGTGTTACCGATTAGAGTAGCTATATTCCATTACTATTTTGGATATATTCATCCTTTCTATGATGGAAATGGGCGTACTAATCGTTTTATTTCAACAGCCTATTTGGCAAAATACTATCATCCTCTTATTGCATTGCGTTTATCGGCTGTAATTAATAATAATAAAAAACAATATTATGATGCTTTTAAAATGACAACAGCCGAGATTAATGGGGGCGACTTAACAACATTTCTAATTGCCTTTATTTCACTTATTGAAAAAACGATAGATAGTGCGATTGAACTATTAGATAAACGTATAAATCGGTTAGTTGAAGAAAAATTAAAGTTAGAAGCATTTTTTGAAGCTCAACATATTAAAGATTCGCTGCTTCAAGAGATATATTTCTTATTATTACAAGCTCGATTATTTTCCTTAGGTGCTGGTATTAGTAAAGCTGAAATTATGAATGCTTGTGGTAAAAGTAGAGGTACTATTTTTACTCGATTTAAACAAATTCCAGAAGCACATCTCATAAGGGTAAAAAATAGTCGTACCGAATCGTATATGTTAAAAACAAGTATATTAGAGTAACTTGATAATATATAATTTGTAAGGACAGTTGATTATATCAGCTGTCTTTTTTATGTGTAAAATTTGTCACAACATTCTCATATATTTCATGTATTTTATGATGTATACAAGTCATCATGGTAGTTACCAGTTGGCGTAGTATTCATATAGTTTGAGAGGAAGAATATGAGGTATAGAGAATGAGAGCGAGCAATATTGAATTGTTGCGTATCATTTCGATGATACTAATTATTATGCACCATTTTAGCGTGCATGGTTGTTTCCCCTTTACGCCAGATTTAACGTTTAATAAGGTGTTTCTCCAAGTATTTGGACTTGGAGGCAAGGCTGGTGTAGTTGCCTTTGTTATGATAACGGGCTATTTCATGGTTTCTAGTAGTTTTAAGCTGCACAAGTTTGTCAAGTTAGTAGGGCAAATATGGTTTTACAGCATTGCCATGTTGGGCGTGGCTATGGGTTTAGGACTTGATACGGTGACGTCAAGGAATATGATACTTGCGCTATTGCCCATTGGTGCCATGAGTTGGTTCGCCCAGAACTTTTTAGTACTCTATTTATTAACGCCTATTATTAATCGAGTACTTCGTTGGCTACAGCGTAAATACTACGTTATGCTTCTAGTGGTTTCCACGGTAATTTGGTTCTTAATACCGACGGCATTGAATTTGTGGCCTAATGTACCGCATACCACCTTTGGATTCAAACATATCTTTTCCTTTGTCGTATTCTATTCGATGGGGGCGTACATCAAGCTGTACGGCTCACATATAACAAAGAAAATAGGTATTATATTTAGCGCCATAGGCTTTGTAGGGGCCTTTCTAGGGGACATCTTTGTCGATGTACTAGCCATGACGAATCCAGCGTATATGAAACAGATTTTCTACTTTACGCAAAATGATTATGGCTTCTTTCAATTGCTATTAGGTATTGGGTTATTTACTATTTTTTTGAAAGCAAAGATCACTTATCGTCCTTGGATTAATGTGGTAGCATCTACTACCTTTGGTATATACCTATTGCATGACAATAGGTTATTCCTTCATCATATGTGGGACAATGTATTGGCAACGTATCAGTACTATGATTCAATACTATTACCTCTGTATGCAATCTTTGTAGTGGCGCTCATTTTTGTCGTCGGTATGACCGTAGACTATGTGCGGTTAGCTTTCATAGAAAAACCTGTGATGAAAGCAATTACGCCAAGCCTAGACCGGATTCAGTCAAGGGTTGAGAAAGTACTGCCATTATAATGCGATTATCGGTGTTTTTTGGTATAATATATAAGTATTCTTACCATAAAACGGGAGGTAATTATAATGCGTAAATTCTTGTATATGTTAGCGGTATTGCTTGTATTAATTGGCATTAGCACAAACGATGTAGAAGCTCGTCAAGATGTGTATGCTACGACATATCTCGGTAACAGCTGGTATGTAGATCAAGACTCTGTAAAGCGAGTGGGAGATATACTTAATTTTACAGTGTACACAACAGCAGGTCTTAGCTATAAAGTGACATCTAGTGATGACAACTATTACAATGCAGACGTGTTTTACGATAATAATAAACTCGTATCGGATAATGGCCAATCCGTCTGGAAATCTCCAGGCATGATGGCAGCTATGCGCGTGGCGCGTAAATAAGAATAAAAGGCAGCGATTAAATCGCTGCCTTTTTTGTTAACATACTTTCGTATATTTCTATATATAGATTCTTATTGATTCGCTTATATGTTCGCCATATAATTATCTTAGGATAGCCGGCGAGGTTGGGCCTCTCTTCGTTAATGAAGGGAGGGGTGTCTATGAGTGATTATGAACTAATCATGCTCCTGCTTCAAGTAATGGCTGTTGTCATCGCTTTCGGAGCTCTAGTAGCACTTATTTGCTTTGGAAAAAGCAAATAGCCCTTCGTTACCAATAACTGGATAACTGAAAGGCCATTTCATCACGTATTTATTTCTTGAGATGAGCCCGACGGAACCACTCGCTTGGCTATCTACTTATATTATAGAGATAATCACATATATCGTCAAATTGAGATGAAACACTTTATAACAATGTACTCATATTTGATAATGAATGAATGCTAATTAAATAGTTATAAAACTGCGTATGACTAAAACTACATATTAATAATAACTATATATAAATAATCATAAAAGCTGTACATACATAGATTAGACTGAACGGCTTTGATGTCAAAATTATTTTACATCAAAGGGACGTTCAAAAATCGACTATATGTGTACAGCTTTTTTGTGTTTTGGTTTTAGTGTGTTTGTGTGAAAGTAGTTATAGGACTACTATAAAGTGATCTTATTATTTTTCAAGTTTGTCTACCAAGCGTTTTACTGTTTCTTGTAGATCTTTATTTTGAGTTTCTAATGCTTGTACGCGTTGTTCTAGTGCGTTATAAGAGGCAGGGGACATAGCAGTAGACAAAGATTTTCCCGGTTTATAGGTGATGCCTACATTGGCCATAACGTGATTGTTCATCGTAAATCCTGTGGTGAGTAAAAGATTATCTTTGTGATAATAGCCTACACCTAGAGCTACTGCATTCGCATTTTTATAATGACCGTAGCCTGCCATGTATTGAACGCGATTATCCGGATCATATGGTAGTGGATGTAATGCAGCTAATGCAGCGGCACGAGCATCGCCTTTATTGGATTCTGATTCGACACGTTGTACCTCTTGAGATACATGTTGTACAGATTTTTCAATGGTGCTGATAGAATTATTAAGCTGTTGACTTGTACTTTTACCAAGAGTATCAATCATTTGATGAACGCCGTAGAGTTGGGAGCCGTTGACCGCATCTGTAGAGGTAGCACTCACGCGACCTGCTGCGAGATTGGTGATCGTCCGTTCCTTGCCCTTAGCCCCTACGGATACTGTTGATACAGGGGCGGTGCCGGCATAGTTGACGGTAGTACCATTTTCAAAGGTATGACTTGCTGTACCGACTACATCGCCGTCAGCGGAATCATTGCCAAGGACAACTCCGTTTTTTAGAGAGGTAGTCACATTATTGCCGAGAACAAAGGTGTTTTCTCCAGAAATGTGGTTGTAATTACCTATACTGTAAGAATTGGCCGCATCAATAGCTGTTTTACCGTATTGGCCTTGACCGAATACGCCAGATGCAGTTGCTTTTTCAGATAGTGTGTTATAAGAGCCGACAGCCAAACCTTTTGCGGCTTTTACATTTACATAATGCCCTACGGCAAGGTCGAACTGTCCGTTTACTGTCGAATTTGACCCAATGGCTACAGAATTGCTGGCTTTACTGTTAGCACCTTGGAAGTTCCCAATCCACACGTTTTTATCACCTGCGGAGTTTTCCCCTGATTGAGTCCCCATGACAATGGAGTTCGTCAACTGGCTCGCATTACCTGCGGCGAAACCGACGGTTACGTTAAAATCGCCAGTACTGCCTCGGAAGGACTTCGCCCCAAGGTTGATATTGCCACCGCCTGATGAGCCGGCCCCAGCAGCTGCACCTAAGGCTATATTATTGCCTTGGGCATTGGGCCCCTTACCTTTTCCGTTCGCCGCACCGGCGTTCTCACCGAGGGTGATGTTGCCGCCTGTTCCTGCGGTGAAAGTTTGACCTTCCTTGCCGATGTTACCGTTGTTATCAACGATATTAACCGGCGCCGCATAAACTGAGGCGGATAAAGCTACCATTACAACACTTGCTAATACAAAACGTTTCTTACTCATCGTATACACTCCTTTGTGTACAAACAAACTTTCACAAAACTTTCATAAAAAAGACTTACATGGCTACTATAATACCAAAAAGGTATATTGTAAATAGAATATTCACATAATTTCAATAAATATACAATATATTCTATAGGTATTTATAGTTGATAAGAAATCTTTGACACATAATTATAAAGTTTAAATATTTATTTATTCTATCAATTGCAATCTATATGCATTGACAATTCTCTATATATTTATATAAAATAGAAATAATTTCATGTGTTGTTCATGATGAAATCATGAGTCATCGGTATATGTAATCGTGTGTAATTAAGTATTATGTACATAATTAAGTATGTACGGTATTAAGCAATGAGAAGTGTGTTTGTACGTAAGAGTGTGTAATGAAATATATAATCGTGTTGATGAGTGCCCTTTGCATGTTCGTTATGCCCGTATCGGGGGAGCAGGTAAATAAAGCAGAGCAGCCTATGCAGGGGACTACGGTAAAACAAGTTCATAGTGAAAGTAAGACCGTATTATCTGACGACTCAGATACCTTTCATGTTAATTCGTCTCATACTCCAGATCATGTTATCGGTCAGGGCGGATTGGAGATGCCAGACTCCACAGATAAAAAGACGACTCGTTATTCCGATACAGATGCGGTCAACTCTGCGTTGCAGGCGGTGGTCATGACTGGTGTTCATTCCGCAATGCACGGATCGAAGGCGAAACTGTGGATGCAGCGAACCGTTTTGTCATTGCGCTTTCAGAAAAACTGGAAACCCTTGTACGGTGTGGAAACATTGCAGCCGTTAGGTCATTATGATGAGACATCTCGTCATGTGTGGTTTACACAGGAGCGGTTGGCGAATGCAGCGGATACAGGAACGACGGCGAATGTGGGTATCGGCTATCGCCGAATTGCTGCGAACGATGACCATTATTACGGTGGCAATCTGTTTTATGACCATCGGTTCAGAGGCAATCACGGTCGCATGAGTGTCGGGCTGGAGTACGTGTCGGGGATCGGTGCGTTCCGCATGAACTGGTATCGCGGTGTGTCTGGTGAGCGTTCCTTTGATGGTGCGACACGCATGGAAAATGTGTCTAACGGATATACTGCGGAGTACGGGACTAGCTTCAAGAATGCCCGTTGGGCGCGCGTGTATATGGAGGCCTATCGTTGGCAGTTGCGGCGCAGTGCGGATAAGCATGGCTTGCGCATCGGTACGGAGTTGCAGCTCACGCCGAGAATTTCCGTGGACATGGGCTACAACAAGCCGGAGCATGAGCACGGCAGTCCGTACGGTAAAATCATGTTCCGTCTAGCCGGTGTCGATACGGCTTGGTTTGGTGGTAACCATCGATCGGATACAAAAACATCGGTTCGTGCTAATATGTTGGAAAATGTGCGTCGTCAACATACGGTGCACGTTGATTGATAGATTGATATATATATATATTTATTATTTTGATAGAAGTAGCATAAGAATCTATATTTATTTTTTAGATAAAAGCAACATAAGGAGCTGTTTTATAGTATCAGATGATTGTCATTTGGTATGAAAAGACAGTTCCTTTTTTATACATCAATTCATAAAAATTTATTTTGTTTACAAAATAGAAAAAGAGTGGCACAATATTCATGAAAATATAATGAAGAATAAGTTACACGTGGAATTCATTAGGGAATGGAGAGGATAAAATGAGCAAGCGTAAACTTATATTATCTGTGTTGATTAATGGTGTGTTGTTATCGAGCCTATATGTGGCCGGAGCGGTGGATGTGGCACCGGGCAGCGGTAATGGTGTAGCTATCGGTACGGGCAGTAGTGCACCGAAGGCGGAAAACGTAGCCATTGGTAAAGGTGCCGGCATTTCTTACTCGAACGGTGCTAGTACGGCTACAGGTGATGTAGCTATCGGCAATGGAGCAGGTATTAATAACTATGCTAGCCAGGGCGGTAGTATAGCTATCGGTAAAAATGCAAAGGTTGAAAATATGGCCGGTGGTGGAGAGGCTAGTTTTGCGTTAGGGCAAACGACCTATAGCGGGTGGCTGCTTTCTCCTGCTAGAATTCCTGCGGATCCTACAAAGGTAGTAGGTAGTGTCGCTATCGGTGATAATACATTTGCTCGTACCGGCAGTACCATGATTGGATCTCATAATTATAAAGGGGACCTTGGAGATACTACGGTAGATAGTGCATCCACAAGAAAAGATGCATTAAATGTTTATACAACAACAATTGGTGCTAATAGCTTTAGCAATGGGGCTTTCACTACAAGTACAGGCGTATATAATATTATCTCCAGTGATTATAATGGCGGCCGGCTGGCAAATCCTTTAAAGAATTTCGGTGCCACCATTAATGGTGCATTGAATAGTGTTGAGTCAAAAACGGGTAGCTATTATTCTGGCATTGCGAATAGTATTGTCGGTACCGCGAACCGGACCGCTAATTCAAATGGATCCCTTATATTCGGTGCAGGCAATGAAATAACAAATTCAGTAACATCTATAAATAATGCACCAACTGATGGAGGTAATTCCGCTAAGGAATTATCTGAGAAATTACGTTCCGCTGTCAAAAATTCTAACGGTGGCGGTTCTACTATGGCATTTGGTAGCGGTAATAAGGCGGATTATACACTTCGCTCCGCACTTATGGGTGTCAATAATACATTGACTGGCGACCAAAGAAATAAAAGTACGAATACCATGTTAACGGGCTTTCACAATACGGCGGATAAGGTGTCCAATACGACCGTAATAGGGTCTGAAAATACGGTGACTAATTCTAAGAATAGTCTTGTAATGGGGGATAATCGTGAGGTGAAAGATGCGAATCATGCAGTTCTCATTGGTTCCACAGACAGCAAGACTACGACATCTGTTAATAATGCGGTCGCTGTCGGACATAATACGAATGTAACCGTAGAGGGCGGCGTTGCATTGGGCAGTGAATCGAAGGCTACTGTGGCAGCTGGATCCGTTGGGTATGATCCGAGTACAAAGGCACAGTCCACGAATACGGATTCTACGTGGAAGGCGACTAAATCGGCCGTATCTGTCGGTGATGCAAATAACAATATTACGCGTCAGATTACATCCGTAGCAGCCGGCACAAAGGATACGGATGCGGTGAATGTGGCACAGCTCAAAAAGTTACAAAATCAAGTGAATGCGAACGGCTCCACTACCGTCAGTGCAGGTAAACATATTAATGTGACAACTACGACGAACGGAACTACTAAAGATTATAAGGTAAGTCTATCTGACGATATAACGAATCAGATTACAAATAACACGACAAACATTAACAATATACAAGGTGATGTGACCAATATTAAAAAGAATGTAACCAATATTCAGGGCGACATTACTAATATCAAGCAGGATGTAACGAATATGGGGCGGAATGTAGCTCGCCTCGATAAAAAGGTTAACAAATCTGTGGCCGGAGCGGCTGCACTTGCCGCCTTGCATCCGTTGGATTTCGATCCTGATGCAAAATGGGACTTTGCTGCTGGTTATGGCCACTATCATGACGGCAACGCCGCTGCATTGGGGGCTTTTTACAGACCGAATGAGGACTTGCAGTTTAGCGTAGGATCTACTGTTGGTAATGGCGAAACTGTTGTAAATGCAGGTATGTCTGTGAAAGTAGGTGCTCACAGTAATGTATCTCGTTCTCGTGTAGCTATCGGCAAGGAAGTTTTGGAACTTAAGAAAACTGTAGCGGTACAAAATGCGCAGATTCAAAAGTTGACTGCTCTTTTGAATGGCCTGGCTGGAACAAATATGAAAGCAGACCACAGCACATTATTCCCTGATGTGCCGAATAATCACTGGGCATATGCGGCGGTTAGCGATCTATCTCGCCGGGGTCTTGTGGAAGGCTATCCTGATGGTACATTCGGAGGAGACCGTATGTTGACCCGTTATGAATTTGCTCAAATTGTGTACCGAGCTATTCAAAACGGTGTTGTTGTCGATGATCGACTCGTATCTGAATTTGGTCCTGAAATGGCGTTATTCCGTGTGGATACTATTGCCAAGAATCATGAAGGACAACCAACTATTGAACGTGTAAGGGTTAATAAAAAATAGAATATATATGATTTATATTGTGAAAGCCGAGGCTCTAGGGCCTCGGCTTTTTCGTGTACCTGTAGGTGATAATTCTTTTGTTTATAAAATTATCTTATCTATGAAAGCATTAAACTGAAAAGTCTAAAAATATGAAATTGATTACGTAATTACAATAATCGTTATATTCCGATATGTGGATTTATCGTAAAAATTGATAAGAAAAATGAAGATTCTATTTCTTAAAATTAAAAAGTATTAAATATGAAATAAATAAACGATAAAAATGAAGAAAAGATGAAAAAAGTCGTTTACAAGATAGAAATTTTTTGATATTGTATTGCCGTGGGTGAGTATATGATGAAGAATCATGAATAATTATAGTATTCGTATCGTAATTGAGAATACTAGTATTTGGTGTAAGAAGTGTAGATGATAATCAATCTTTATACTTCTTCTTTTTATTATCTTTGCAATATTATGCAACACAAGTGATGTGTTTTACTGAGGTTTCGGTAAGAAAGGATAATCATGAATCGAATTTATAATGTTATTTGGAGTAAGACTAAAAAATGCTACGTTGTAGTATCTGAAATTGTAAAAACAGGTGGCGGTAAAGCAAAATCCGTACAAACTGGTACAACTTGGGCACGTATGAGTGCAATCATGGCGGTGACCGCGTTGCAAATGGGTGGTAATATTACTACGGTTAATGCTGCTACATATACTGCAATGACTATTGATAATGTAAATGGAGCTAATTATGCTACTGGTAAGGTAGATTATAGCGAGGGCAGTTATTTATATAATTATCAAAACCCTGGGAACCTGACACCATTTGATAACAGTCATTTGTACAATGGTACAGATAGAGGTAACTATACAGAAAATAGTTTTGCTGGCATTGCTATCGGTAAAAATACAAATATTCAGGAAACTGGTAATCCAACTTATTATTCCGGTTTAGCTATCGGTAACTATGCTCAGGCCACAGGCGGTATTTCCTTTGCTTTAGGTCATTATGCTCAGGCTTTATCACCATCTGCTATGGCTCTTGGTACAGCTACAAAGGCGAGCGGCTTTAACTCCTTGGCTATGATGCGTCAATCCGCTGCAGAAGGTGAGTTCTCCACAGCATTGGGTACTGCATCATGGGCAAAGGGTAATGGTAGTTTTGCCATGGGTTACTCCGCTACAGCAAAAGCGGATCAATCTATCGCAATCGGTGCGGCAGAAACTATAAAATTACCTGGTCAACAACATGGTACTCCAAGTGCTAAATATAATGGCGATGGTAATACCGTAACAGAAGGAGCTCGTTCTCTTGCTTTCGGTACGAAAGCTCGTACTGCAGTTGGTGCAGATGATTCTATGGCATTCGGTTCTTCATCCAGTACTGGTGGCGCCAATGCGGTAGCTATGGGTTATAGTGCTAATGCTAGTGCAGAGAATGCCTTTGCCATCGGTAATACGGCACAATCATCCGCACAAAATGCCGTGGCAATGGGTAAAAGTGCAAATGCAAGTGGTGTAAGTAGTTTTGCTATGGGTAGTAGTTCTAATGCTGCTGGTGCTGATGCTATCGCTATGGGTAGTTCTTCCCAAGCAAAATTATCCAACTCCATCGCATTGGGTGGTAATGCAAAATCCTTGGGTGCTGATGCGCTTGCACTTGGTGGTGCGGCGAATGCCTCTAAAGATGGTGCCATTGCAATCGGTAAAGAAGCAAAAGCAAACAATACTAATACGACAGCTATCGGTCTTGGTGCAACTGTTACAGGTACTAACTCCATGGCTATAGGTACAAATGCCGTTGCAGAATCCAATAACTCCTTGGCATTGGGTACTGGTACGGAAGTAAGAGGTGCCTTGGTTAATGGTTTCTCTGCTTTCACTAACCAACAAAATAACAATGTTGCAAACGGTGTAGTTGCGGTAGGTAACATAGGTTCTGAACGCCGTATCATCAACGTAGCAGGTGGTGAAAACGATACTGACGCAACAAATGTAAAACAATTAAAATTTGTAAACAGTAACTTGGCAAAATCCATCGCAGGTCCTACTTATACGGGCTATGAAGCGAATGGTTCTACATATAAAGCGCCTGATTTCAATATCAAGAACAGCACATACCATACGGTAAAAGAGGCTGTTGAAGCGGCGCAAACGAATTTCTTCAGTGCTAAAGGCACATCTGCCGATGCGAACTACGATAACACAGGTGCTACAGGCAATAACGCTACAGCAGCCGGTGTACGTACTTCTGCAGCAGGTAACTTTGCTACAGCTGTCGGTGCTGATGCGACTGCAGCTAATGCGAACAGCACTGCTATCGGTTATAAAGCTAAATCCAGCGTAGATGATGGCGTTGCATTGGGTGCGAATTCTGTTGCTTCCGTTGTATCAGGTAAAGCGGGTTATAATGTTAAAACTGCAGACAGCCGTACAAACGGATATAGCGGATTGACAGGCGCTGCGTTGACTTCCACTATGGGTGCGGTGTCCGTAGGTGACGGCGGTACAAAAACTCGTCAGATCACAAACGTGGCTGCAGGTACAGCTGATACTGATGCTGTTAACGTGGCACAATTGCGCAATGTTAATTTGAAAGTAGCCGGCAATACCGGTAAAAACGACGTTTTATTGGACAACCAGACATTGACAGTAAAAGGCGACGGTTCTTATGTTACGACATCTGTTAACAACCAGACAATCGATGTGACGTTGACTGATGCCACTAAGAACAAGATTGACAATGCGGCAAATAAAGACTTGTCCAACATTACGGACGGCGGTAAATCCGTTATTCGTGATGAAGCGCAAAAAGCAGTAAAAGTTGTTGCAGGTAAAAATACAACGATTACAGAAGGTACTGACGGTACATATAAAACATATAAAGTTGACGTAGACGCTCCTGACTATCAATTAGTTGAAAACAGCAGTGCTGCTGATAAAGCTTACACTGTATCTGGCAATAAAGTTGACTTGACTGTACAAGATGCTAAAAATCCTGCGAATAAGAAAACCGTAACTATCAAGGATATTGCATCTAAAACAGAACTTGATGATACAAAAACGGAGCTTATCAATAAAGGTTTGAAATTCGATGCTGATAATGGCGGCGAAAAAACAAATAAATTAGGCTCCAAGGTAACAGTAGCTGGTGATGGTACTAATATCAGCACTACGATTACACAGACCGGTGACGATACAACAATTAAGGTTGCATTAGGTAAAGACATCAATGTTAATACTGTGACAGCTACTAAGACTGTAAAAGCTGGCACTGCTACTATGGGCAACCAAGCTGTAACAGACAACAAGTCAGTGACTCAAAATGGTAATTTTGTATCTGGTTTGGATAATAAATCTTGGACTTTAACTGATCCTACTTTTGTATCCGGTCGTGCGGCAACAGAAGATCAACTTAAAATTGTCAGCGATGCTGTAAAAGCGGCTAATGCGGCTAATGCAAGTGCTACGGACTACCGTTTGATCGCTAATCCGAACAATGCGGCAGACGGCTCTTATAAAGTTGATAACAATAAAGTTGATTTACAAGTGAAGGACGATAAATCTGGTACAGTTAATACTGTGACAATTAAGGATATTGCGTCTAAAACTGAACTTGATAAAGTAAAAGATCGTTCTGTGAAATATGATGGTAATACAGGTCATGACACAGTAACATTAGAAGGTGCTAACGGTACAAAGATTACCAACTTGAAAGACGGTAACGTAGCGGCTGGTTCTAAAGATGCTGTAAACGGCGGTCAATTACATCAAGTTAAACAAGACCTTGGCGATCAAATTACGAATACCAAGAATGACTTGATTAATACAGGTCTCAAATTCGATGCCAATGTAGGCGGCGTAAAAACTAATAAATTAGGATCTACTGTTACTATTCAAGGTGAAGGCACTGCAGCTGATGCTGATTACAGTGGTGAAAACCTCAAAACTTTCATCAAACAAGATGCGGCGACAGGCAATACGACTATCGACGTTAAGATGAATAAAAATCTTAAAGCTGAATCTGTGAAGGTTGGCAAAAATGGTAAGGACGGCGTATCCATTACTGGTCCTGAAACAGCGAATGGCACAGATGGCAAGGTAGCTGTTACTGATAAAAACGGTAAAGAAGCAGTTTCTATTTCCGGTAAGGACGGCGTAGGCCACATCGGCTTGACAGGCCCTGCTGGAACAAACGGCGTGAACGGTACTAACGGTATCGACTTATCCGTGAAACCTGGTTACGATGATCCTGCTACAGGCGTTAAAGGTGAAAAAGGTGTAGACGGTACAAACGGTCTTACTCGTATCGTTTACAAAGACGGCAACGGCGAGCATCAAGTTGCGACTATGGAGGACGGTTTACAATTCACTGGTAACAATTCTGGTACTGTGAATAAACAAAAATTGAATTCCTTGGTGAAAGTACAAGGTGAAGGCGTAACTGAATCTGAATCTGCAGCGTTCAAGAGCGCAGCCGGCAACATCAACGTAAAAGCTGATGGAACGGACAAATTGGAACTTCAATTGGCGAAAGACCTTAAAAACCTTGATTCCGTAACGGCGGCTAAGACTGTGAAAGCAGGCGATGCTATTATGGGGGGTCAAACTGTTAACAATGCAGCTGGCGACAGCGAAACAGGCAATTATGTAACAGGCCTTGATAATAAAGATTGGGATGCAGATAAGATTGTATCTGGTCGTGCGGCAACAGAAGATCAATTGAAAAAAGCGTTGGATGCTCAAAGTGCTAACTCCACTGACTATCGTTTGATTAGAAATCAAGCGGCAGGCTCCAATGGAGACTACACTGTAGATGCGAACGGCGATGTAGCATTGACTGTACAAGATAAGAATCATCCAGATCAAACAGAAACCGTTACCATCAAAGACGTTGCTTCTAAATCCAAACTTGATAAATTGAATGACCGTGCTGTTAAGTATGATTTGGACCCTACTGGTAATCCTGATAAATCCAAGGTAACTTACGAAGGTCCTGCATATAACAACAAACAAGGCGGTACTCACGTAACGAATGTGGCATATGCTACAGGCAACGATGGTAGCGAAGCGGTTAATGTGGATTACTTGAATGATAAAATCAAAGATAGTGCGGACGCATTGACTAATAAAGGTTTGAAATTTGATGCTAACCAAGGCGGCGAAAAAACTAACAAGCTTGGCACCAAAGTGACTATTAAAGGTGAAGGCACTGCAGCTGATGGAGATTACAGCGGCGAAAACCTTAAAACTTTCATCACACAAGACCAAACATCTGGTGATACAACTATCAACGTGAAGATGAATAAAAACCTTAAAGCTGAATCCGTGAAGGTTGGCAAAGACGGTAAGGACGGCGTGTCCATTACAGGTCCTGACACTGCGAACGGCACAGACGGCAAGGTAGCTGTTACTGGTAAAGACGGCAAAGAGGCTGTATCCATTTCCGGTAAGGACGGTATCGGTCATATCGGTCTTAATGGTAAAGATGGCCGTAGCGCTGATATTTCTGTTGAAAAAGGTGATCCGGATCTCAACGGTAACGAAATTACTCGTATCAAATACACTGATGAAAACGGTAAGACACATCAAGTGGCAACCAAAGATGACGGTATGGCATACGGTGGTGATTCCGGTAATGTTATCAAGAAAAAACTTAATGAACAATTGGACATTAAGGGCGGCGTAACAAACGAAGATGATTTGACTGAAAATAATATTGGTGTTATCAGCAAAAATAATATCCTCAATGTTCGTTTGGCAAAAGACCTTAAAGACTTGAACTCCATTACTTTCAACAACGGCGCTAACGGTGCAAACGGTAAAACCGTTGTAAACGGCGAAGGCATGACTATTAAAGATGCAGCAGGTAATCCGTTGACAGCTGTTACAAAAGACGGCGTGAAGATTACTGATGGTCCTTCCATGACGAAAGACGGCATCGATGCAGCTGGTAATAAAATTACAAACGTTCAAGACGGTAATGTTGCAAAAGATAGCAAAGACGCTGTAAACGGTGGCCAATTGCATACAGCTATCGAAGACATCAAAACTAAAGGCTTTGGTCTTGAAGCAGAAGACGGTCAATCTGTGAAGAAACCTCTTGGTGAAACTGTTAAGGTTAAAGGTGATGATACGAATATCAAAACATCCGTAGACGGCGGTGCTGTTAAGGTGGAATTGAAAAAAGACATCACTGTAGATACTGTAACAGCTAACACTGTGACTACAGGCAATACTAAGATGGATACAAACGGCGTTACTATCAAGGACGGCGCTAATGAAGCGACTAAGTTGACTAAAGATGGCTTGCAAATCAATGATGGTGGCAACAAAGCTGTTACTGTTAATAAAGATGGTTTGACTATCGAAAACGGTCCTAAGGTAACAAAAGACGGCATTGATGCGGCAGGCAAGAAGGTTACGAACGTAGCTGACGGTAATGTTGCTAAAGGTAGCAAGGACGCTGTAAACGGTGGTCAATTGCATACAGCTATTGAAGACATCAAAACTACAGGCTTTGGTCTTAAAGCGGAAGACGGTCAATCCGTGAAGAAACCTCTTGGCGAAACAATCGATCTAAAAGGTGACGGTAATATCAAAACTTCCGTGGACAATGGCGCGATCAAAATGGCATTAAATGATAAGATCACTCTTGGTCAAGACCCAGCAAAACAAGTTAACATCGACGGTTCTGCAGGTACAATCACAGCTGGTAACGGCGGCAATCAAGTTAAGATTGACGGCAATGATGGTTCCGTAACGGCAAATACTGTGAAAGCCGGCGACGTAGTTGTAGGCAAGCAAACTTCTGACGGTAAAGAAGGCAACTTTGTAACAGGTTTGGATAACAAAACTTGGGATCCTGAAAACCCTGTAGCAGTTCCTGGTCGTGCCGCAACAGAAGATCAATTGAAAGCTGTTAATGACGATTTCAATAATAAAGCAAGAACAGGCCGTGTATTCCAAGGTGACCAACCTGGCGATAGCGGTAAAGTGGTTCGTGGATTGGGAGATACTATGAACCTTACTGGTGGTGCTGATGTGAACCGTTTGGCAGATAATAATATCGGTGTTGTGAAAAACGCTGCTGGTGATGGTTATAACATCAAGTTGGCTAAAGACTTGAAAGGTCTTGAGTCCGTAACGACTACGGATGCTGCTGGTAATACGACTGTTATGAACGGTGGCGGCGTGACAATTACACCTGCTCAAGGTAATGCTGTAAGCCTTACTAAAGACGGTCTTAATAACGGTGGTAATAGAATTACTAATGTAGGCCCTGGTGTGGATGGTACTGATGCGGTTAACGTAAATCAATTGAGCAGTGCTATGCGTAGCGTGGATGGTAAAATTGCTGATGTAGGTGCTACTAGTGCAGCTATTTCTGGTCTCAAACCATTACAATATGATCCATTGGAACCAACTCAAGTATTGGCTGCTGTAGGCCATTATAAAGGCAGCACAGCTGCAGCTGTAGGCGTGGCGCACTATACTAATGAATCTACAATGTTCCATATGGGCGTATCTCTTGGCGGTCATGACAACATGATTAATGCGGGGGTATCCTACAAATTTGGTACATCCGACGCTAAGAAAGCGGTTCCTGCACGTTACAAAGCCGGCCCTATCAGCTCTGCGTATGTATTGCAAGATGAAGTGACTGCATTAAAAGCTGAAAATGAACGCATGAAACAACATGACTTAGAGTTAACTGCTAAATACGATCAAGTACAACGCGATAATGAAGAAATGAAAGCTCAAATCGCATTGTTGATGCAACAAGCAGGTCTTACAAAATAATCGAATCTGGATATTTGAGTTCTTAACTACTCATGTAAGGATTGTGAAAGCCGCCCTTTCCGGGGCGGCTCATCATAAGGAGGAAGTATGAAATTCAAAACATTTATGCCTGTATTGGCACTTGCTTGTGTATGCGCGGTAGGTCAAGCGGATGCGGCTCAAGATCGATTGATGATGCCGGAACAACCAGCTGAACCATTGAATGTGCTTGAAACAGAAGTGGCCCTTTCTGTGCCTAGCGAAGAAGTTCGCGACGTAGTGAATGCTTTCACACAATTCCAATTGGATCAAAAAGGCAAATATATCATGGACGACTCTCGCGTTATGAAGGGCCAAGAACGGTACCGTAATAATGCATTGTATTATATGAACGTTCGTCGTAGCTGGTACATCGTGAGCCATCGTTATAAGAAAGACAGCTATGCACGCATGGCATTAGATCGTTTGTACAATGATTACAAAGATTTCTTTATGGATCGTGTGACTGTATCTGACGATGAAAAATTGGACTATGCACAACAAATCATGGATATCTTGGATCGCAATACGGCCAATGTACATGATGATGAATTGCGTTTCTACATGAACGAAATGGTGATCTTCAGCTTGAACGAAGCTATGAAAGACGGCAATAATCGCGTGAAACCTGCCGAAGAGGAAGACATTCCTAAGATAATGGAAGAACCTCATACAGTGGATCTTCGCCAAGCGATTTATGCACCAACAATTCAGTAAGATATGGTGTAATTAATAAACCGATAATTTAATTAAATATTGTAATTGAATTAGGGACAGTTTCATTAGATTTTGTGATAATACATTGATAACTAAATAATATTTAGAATGTATGGTGTCTATAAAAGCCGAGGCAGCGATTGCCTCGGCTTTTGTTATGTATAAATTGAAATTGTTACATGCAAATATGTAAATTTAATGGCATAAATGTATCGAAAAGATGAAGATTTTATTTTCTAATTATTAATTTTGTTAAATAAACCATAAAAATGAATGAAACATGAAAAAAGTTGTTTACAATATAGATTATTTTTGATATGGTATACGAGTAGATGAGTATATGATAACAATCTGTAATAAGTGTAATATTTGACTTGTTATGCTGAATATTGTTGGTTTGTATTAGAAGTATAGATGATTTTTATATCTATTACTTCTTATTTTTATTATAGTTTTATATAAGGTTAGATAGGTATTACGCAACGAAAATGTAGTACGAAAGGAACATTATGAATCGAATTTATAAAGTCATTTGGAATCGGGTGAAAAACTGTTATGTAGTTGTGTCCGAAATTGCTAATAATCGCGGGAAAATTAATGGAAGAAGCACAACATGCGTTGGTACACTTTTATGTGTTTTGGCACTGGTAGGCGGTATATTATCTCCACTGAATACTGCTAATGCAGTAAATCCTGCGGGGACTGGTGCAGGGGTATCATGGGGAAATGGCACGAATAGTGGCACAGATCAAAATAATGTAGCTATTGGCGGTTATGCGCAGGCCCTTGGACCGGTTTCCTTGGCATTAGGTGCGCATAGTAATTCTTCTGCTTCATATTCAACCGCTATCGGTGGAGGAACACAATCTACTGCGGAAAACGCGACAGCTATTGGTGGTGTAGCCAAGGCACAAGGGAAAAATGCTACCGCTATTGGGGCAAAAGCCGAAGCTAATGGAGAGTATGCTACCACTATCGGTGCAGGTGCAAAAGCGGATAAAACCTATGCTATAGCCATCGGTAGCCTTTCTCATGCTACTGAGGTATCCTCGTTAGCGATGGGAAATAATTCAAAAGCTACTAATACTTATGCTTATGCAATCGGTGGGAGTGCAGAGGCTAAGGGCAGATGGAGTATCGCCATGGGGACAAATGCAGTGGCCGAAGATGATGCCAGCGTGTCTATCGGTACCTGGTCAAAAGCTACTACTGGACAGTCCGTGGCTGTAGGTTATCAAGCTAACGCGAAACAATTAGGGGCAACGGCACTTGGCAGACAGACGAATGCTAGCGCAGTAGATGCAACTGCTATAGGTTCTGGATCTAATTCTACTGCTGAAAATGGTACAGCTATAGGTAAAAGTGCTTCGGTCAGTGCGAAAAATAGCGTCGCTATCGGTACTGGGGCGAAAGCAACCAATGAAAATGCGGTGGCTCTTGGCACCGGTTCTGAAACTGCTACAGCAGTAGCAACAGCCTCTGAGTCAGTTAATGGAATAGTACATAACTTTGCAGGTATAAATCCTGGTTCCACAGTTAGCGTAGGTAAGACAGGTATGGAACGGACGGTTACCAATGTAGCGGCCGGCCGTATTTCCGCTACATCTACAGATGCTATTAACGGCAGTCAACTGTATGCAGTGACTACGGAAGTGAATAAGGGCACAGTTTATGCAGGAGATGTAAAAGGTACGGGGGCTACAGATAATAAGTTTACCCAAAGACTGGGGGCACAAACTAATATTGTTGGTGGCGTAGCCGATACATCCAAATTGAGTGATAACAATATTGGAGTGGTATCTAATGGCACAGATACATTGAACGTGAAATTGGCTAAAGAACTGAAAGACCTAACTAGTGTGACTGCTGGTGATACAGTGATGAACACGGATGGTGTGACGATCACTGGAGGCCCTAAAATTGTAAAAACCGGCATTGATGCAGGAAACAAACAAATAGTTAATGTGGCTAGCGGCGGAGACGTAACGACGAATGGTGCCAATATTGGCGATATTAACCGTATCATTACGGCGAAGGATAAGTATGTGACTGGCGGTTCAGTGACTTATTAAGCAAATGGTGAGGGTGCCGCAAATTTAACCGGCACAAACGGATTGACTGCCAACGTAAGCGGATTGAAAAATAACTATGTTACGAGTGGCAGTATTTCTAATGACGGCAAAGTGTTGACACTGGAACGTAACGATACGGGCAAATTTAATGTTGATTTGAGTAATATATTTACTGAGGTAGCAAAGGGAGATTACCGTTTGGTAGAAAATCCTGAAACGGGTAGCCAGGGTAAATATAAGGTTGATAGCAATGGAAATATGGTATTGACTGTAGCAAATGATAAAGGCGACAAAAAACAAGTTACATTGACAGATATTGCATCTAAGGCGCAACAAGATAATAATACATCAAGTATTACTACGATCAATACAACTCTTGATAAAGGCTTGAACTTTGCCGGTGATACCGGTGCTGTGAGCAACAGAAAATTAGGCGATACCGTTACCGTTAAAGGCGGTGCTACAGGCGCATTATCCGACGGTAATATCGGTGTTGAATCCGACGGCAATGGCACATTGAATGTGAAATTGGCGAAAACGTTAAGCGGTTTAGATAGCGTTACAGCTGGTGGTACTACTATCAACAACAGCGGTTTGACTGTAGGTGGTAAAACATATGTATCTCCAACAGGTATCAATGCAAATGATCAAAAAATTACCAATGTTTCTGATGGTACTGTAGGTGCAGGTAGTAAAGACGCTGTAAACGGCGGTCAATTGCACGATGCTAAAAACGAATTAAATACTAATATCAGTAATGCTAAAACTGAACTTATCAACAAGGGCCTTCGTTTCGATGCAGATAATAACGCTGAAAAAACGAATAAACTTGGTTCTAAAGTAACAGTCAATGGCGATAACAATATCACTACTGAAATCACGCAAACCGGCGACGACACTAAGATCGGCGTTAAATTGAACAAAAATCTTAATGTTACAACTCTTACTGCTACAGATACTGTAAAAGCTGGCAGTGTAACAATGGGTAAACACGCTGATTCTAACAACTATGTAACTGGTCTTGATAATAAGGATTGGGATGTGAACACATCTAATCCTGTAAACGGTCGTGCTGCTACAGAAGATCAATTGAAAAAAATCAGCGATGTAATTAAGAGCCAAGGTGCTAATGCTACAGATTACCGTTTGGTGAAAAATGCAGCTGCTGCAGATGAGGCTTATACAGTTGATTCTAACGGTGATGTTGACTTAACTGTAGAAGATAAAAACCATGCAGGTAGTAAAGAAACAGTTAAGATTAAGGATGTTGCCTCTAAATCTAAATTAGATAAAGTTATCAATGACGGCTTGAAATTCGATGCCAATACAGGTGGCGAAAAAACGAATAAATTGGGGTCCAAGGTATCCGTGAAAGGGGATAATTCCAACATCATTACAAGTATCTCCCAAGATGCGAACGGTGACAGCACCATTGATGTGAAACTCGGCAAAGACCTTAAGACCGAAACGATTACCGCTACCGGTAAAGACGGCAAGGACGGCAAGATCGGCATTAACGGTAAAGACGGTGTTACGACGAATATTTCCGTAACCCGTGACGGCAAGCCGGGCGTCGACGGTGCCGCCGGCACGACTACTACGCGCATTGTGTATCAAAAACCGGACGGCACGAACGAAGAAGTGGCGAACCTAAATGACGGTATGATGTACGGTGGCGATACAGGCAATGTAATTAAGAAAAAACTTAACAACCAAGTGAATGTTAAGGGCGGTGTCTCCGATGAAAGCAAATTAGCTACTGAAGACAACATCGGTGTTATTTCTGACGGTTCCGATACATTGAAATTGCGCTTGGCGAAAGAATTGAAAGGCTTGACGTCTGCTACTTTCACAAACGGCGGCAATAATACTGTTATCAATGGTGATGGTATGACAATCAATCGTGCTGGCGGCAATGCAGTAAGTCTTACAAAAGACGGCTTAAATAATGGCGGTAATAAGATTACGAATGTAGCTGACGGCACGGACCCTAACGATGCAGTTAATAAATCTCAATTGGATAAAGCTACAGCAGCTGCATCTACAACGGTATCGGCAGGTAATAATATTACTGTGACACCTAGTACCAATGCGAATGGTTCCAAGAACTATGAAGTAAGTCTTAAAGATCAAGTGACATTAGGCTCTGATGCTACGAAACAAATCGCGTTGGATGGTACTACAGGCACTATCAAAGCTGGTGATAAAGTTACAATCGACGGCAACAAAGGTACTATTAAAGCTGGCAATGTAACAATTGACGGTGAAAACGGTACCATTAAAGCTGGCGACAAGGTAACTATCGACGGTAAAGATGGTAAGATTGCAGCAGGCAAGGTATCTGTTGATGGCAAAGACGGTTATGTGACAGGTTTGGAAAACAAAGATTGGGATCCTAACAACATCACAAGCGGTCGTGCTGCTACAGAAGACCAATTGCAAAAATCTCACAAAGCCTTGGATAATAAGATTACTAACCTAGGTGATGAAATCACGAAAAAAGGTATGAAATTCGCCGGTAATACAGGTGAATTCCACCGTGATTTAGGCCAAAAGGTTACTATCAAAGGTGAAGGTACAGAGTCTGACGATAAATACTCCGGCGAAAATATTAAAACAGTAGCCGACCAAGATGGTAATGTTACTATCAAGATGGCGAAAAACCTTAAGACTGACAGCTTAACTACTGATAAGGTAAAAGTTGGTAAAAACGGTAAGGACGGGGTATCCATTACTGGCCCTAACGGTGCTGACGGTACAGACGGCAAAGTAGGTATCACAGGCAAAGACGGTAAAGATGCTGTATCCATGTCCGGTAAAGACGGTGTTGGTCATATCGGTTTAACTGGTAAAGACGGCCGTAATGCGGATATTACCGTTGATAAAGGTGATCCAGACTTAGACGGTAACAACATCACTCGTATTAAGTACCAAGACGAAAACGGTAAGACCCACCAAGTGGCAACTAAAGATGATGGTATGAAATACGGTGGCGATAGCGGTTCCGTAATCAAGAAAAAGCTTAACGAACAAGTTAATGTAGTGGGTGGTATTACTGATGCTAGCAAGTTGACTACAGAAGACAATTTAGGTGTCGTATCCGATGGTACTGGCAACCTTAAGGTTCGTATGGCGAAAGACTTGAAAGGCCTTGAAACAGTAACAACTAAGGATGCTGCAGGTAATACTACAGTTATGAACGGTGGCGGTGTAACAATTACACCTGCTAGCGGTAATGCTGTAAGTCTTACTAAAGATGGCCTCAACAACGGCGGTAATACAATTACCAATGTAGGCCCTGGTGTAAACGGCACGGATGCAGTTAACGTAAATCAATTAAAAGGTGCTACAGATGGGTTAGCTAATGCTATTAACTCCGTAGCGGGCGAAACACAACGTGTAGGTGCTCATGCAGCGGCTATGTCTGCATTGAAACCGATTCAATATGATCCATTGGAACCAACTCAAGTAATGGCCGGTGTAGGTAATTACCGAGGCGAAACAGCAGCGGCTCTTGGCGTTGCACATTACACAGCAGAAGACACTATGTTCCATGTAGGCGTATCTGTTGGTAGCCACCATAACATGGTAAATGCTGGTGTAACTCGTAAATTCGGTACTTCCGATGCTAAAAAAGCGGTTCCTGAACGCTACAAAGGTGGCCCTATCAGCTCCATATACGTAATGCAAGATGAAATGACTGCGTTAAAAGCTGAAAATGCACGCATGCAAGAAAGCCTCAACGAATTGTCTTCCGTTAAGGCTGATAATGCTCGTATGCAACAACATGACCTAGAGTTAACTGCTAAATACAATCAAGTACAACGAGATAATGAAGAAATGAAAGCTCAAATCGCATTACTTATGCAACAAGTGGGTCTTTCTAAATAAGGGAGAATTCTTAGTCTAGTCATGTAAGGAATATGAAAGCCGCCCTTTGGGGGGCGGCTCATCATTAGGAGGATTTATGAAATTCAAAACATTTATGCCTGTATTGGCACTTGCTTGTGTATGCGCGGTAGGTCAAGCGGATGCGGCTCAAGATCGATTGATGATGCCGGAACAACCAGCTGAACCATTGAATGTGCTTGAAACAGAAGTGGCCCTTTCCGTGCCTAGCGAAGAAGTTCGCGACGTAGTGGATGCTTTCACACAATTCCAATTGGACCAAAAGGACAAGCGCATCATGGATGATTCCCGCGTTATGACCGGTCAAGAGCGTTACCGCAACAATGTGTTGTACTACATGAACGTTCGTCGCAGCTGGTACATCGTAAGCCATCGTTACAAAAACGACAGCTATGCGCGTTTGGCATTAGATCGTTTGTACAACGATTACAAGCAGTTCTTTACAGAGAATGCGACTGTATCTGAAGACGCTAAATTGGACTACGCGCAACAAATCATCGACATCTTGGATCGCAATACGGTCAATGTACATGATGACGAATTGCGTTTCTACATGAACGAAATGGTTATCTTCAGCTTGAACGAAGCTATGAAAGACGGCAATAATCGCGTGAAACCTGTGGACGAAAAAATGGCTCCTGCGATGGACGAACTTCCTACAGTAGACCTTCGCAAGGCGATTAATGCGCCCACAATTCAATAAAATTTAGACTATATAAATGGTGAAAGCCGAGGCACAAACTGCCTCGGCTTTTGTCATACATAGAATAAATCTCTCATATATGAATATGTAAATTTAATTCCATAAATATATAGAAAAGATGAAGAATTTCTATCTTATTTTTTAAATCTATTAAATAAACTATAAAAATGAATGAAACATGAAAAAGTTGTTTACAATATTGAATATTTTTGATATAGTAATCACTAGAGTGAGTATCTTAAAGGAAAAAGATATACGTAATAGTACTTAAACTATAGTATTGAGTACTATTGTTTTATGTTAGAAGTATAGATGATTTTTTATGTCTATTACTTCTTCTTTTATTTTGTTTTTTATATGAGGCTATAAACAGAATGCGTAACCGGTAGAATCGGTAGTTCGTGAGAAAGGAATAACATGAATCGAATTTATAATGTAATTTGGAGTAAAGCTAAAAATTGCTACGTTGTAGTATCTGAGTTAGTTAAGAGTGGTGGCGGTAAAGCTAGTGTGAATTCTGCAAGAACGAGCATTACTTTCCGTGCGGCTTTATGCGCGTTTGCTATTACGGGGTGTTTAGTATCGGGAATTGCAGAAGCAAATGTAGTACAAGGCCCTGGCGCTGCTGCTACTGGTAGCAATAGCGTTGCAGTCGGTGATAATGCGAAATCCGCAGGTGCTAAGTCTGTGGCTGTAGGTAATGACGCGACTACATTAGCAACAAGTGAAAATGGTATTGCCATCGGTAATGGTGCAAAGGCTGAAGGTCAACAACGAGTGAAGGTTCCATATCCTGCGGGTACTATTGCTATCGGTCAAGGGTCAGTTGCAAAGGAAAATGGCGATATTGTAATAGGTCGTCAAGCGAAGAGCACGATTTCCAAGTATCATCAACAACCTGGATCCGGTGCAGTTGTAATGGGTGCGGAAGCCGCTTCTTACGGTTCTCGTGGTGACGTAGTCATCGGTGCTGCAGCAGAAGCTAATATAATTAGAAGAAATGCTACTGCTGATGGTGATGGACAGCTGTTTTCACAATCTGTAGCTATCGGTAGCGTAGCGAAGGTATATGGCACACAATCTGTGGCTATCGGCGGTGATGTAAGATCTATTGGTCAGTCTTCTATCGCTATCGGCGGTGATGATATCGATCAGGCAAAGCCTGATTTATATAAGGCTATTCCTGATTTAGCGGTGGCAGGTACGCAGAAAAACTTTAACCGTGAAGTGGCTGCATTGCATCCAGGTGGATTGGGTACAGCAGCTCTTAATGATAGTAAGAACTATGTAAATACTGCATCTATCGGAAATGCAAGCCTTGCTATTGGTATGATGACGCAGTCTTTAGGCACGGGTTCTAATGCTATCGGTGCTAACTCCTTGTCAAAAGGTGTGGCTAGCTCCGCTATTGGTGCTATGGCTCGTAGCTGGGGAAATAACTCTCTTGCTATCGGTAGCCAAGCAGGAGCTTATGGTGAAAAATCTACATCCCTCGGTGATGCGAATACAGTGGGCTTTGATATGACAAACGCCACTCTATCTGGTTCAGCTGCAGGTGCTCTAGGTAGAGGCAATAAGGTGTATGGTAATAATGCATACGCTATCGGTAGTGAAAATACAGTAGGGACGGCTACTGTTACAGAAACTACAGAGGCTAATGGCGATAAAATTAAAAAGGTTACTGCTGGTACAGTTAAAGGTAATAAAGCTGGTGCGTTCGGTTACAAGAACACCATTACAACGGATAACTCTTACGTGGTAGGTAGTAACTCCACTATTTCTGCAGATAACGGCATGGTTTTAGGTAACAGTGCTACTGTAACAGGGGCTAACGGGTTAGCTCTTGGCAATAATACAAAAGTAGCCAATGACAATGCCGTAGCCATCGGTAATGGCTCTGAAACAGCAGCGGCTGCGGCTACTCCTTCTGCTACAATCAATGGGGTCACTCATAACTTTGCAGGCACAAACCCTGCTTCCACAGTAAGTGTAGGTAAGGCAGGTATGGAACGGACTGTTACTAATGTAGCGGCTGGTCGTATTTCTTCTACATCCACTGATGCTATCAATGGTAGCCAATTGTTTGCAGTTAAAACGGAAGTAGAAAAAGGCGTATTCTATGCAGGCGATGTAAAAGCTGCAGCAGCTGCAGATAATAAATTCACGCGTAAATTAGGCGAACAAACTAATGTTGTAGGCGGCGTGACCGATGCAACTAAATTGACAGATAACAATATCGGTGTTGTTTCCAATGGCACTGATACATTAAATATTAAATTGGCTAAAACATTGACCGGTTTGGACAGCGTTACAGCTGGCGGTACTACTATCAATAACGGCGGTTTGACCGTAGATGGTAAAAACTATGTATCTCCAAACGGTATCAATGCGAACAACCAAAAGATTACCAATGTAGCTGATGGTACTAACTCTAATGATGCGGTTAACTATGGTCAATTACAAAATGTGATTAACTCTATCGATAAAGCGCCTACTGTGAAAGCAAAAGATGCAAATGTAACTGTAACAGAAGGTACAAATGCAGCAGGTGGTAAGGAATATATTGTTGGATTAGGCAATACAATCAATGTTGGTACTGCACATCCTGTAACTGTAGATGGTAATGCAGGACATGTAACAGGCCTTCAAAATACAGATTGGAATGTAGACAATCCTGTGGCTGTTCCTGGTCGCGCTGCTACAGAAGATCAGTTGAAAAAGGTTAACGATACAGTTAATACTAATAAGGATCAAATCGACAAAAATAAACAAGCTATCGCTGATAATAAACAAAATATCACAACAAATGCCGGTAATATTGCTAATAATACGCAAAATATCGCAAAGAATGCTGGTGATATCGTTACTATCAATAAAACTATTGAAAAAGGTTTGAACTTTGATGGGGACTCCGGTACAACAATCAATAAGAAATTAGGTGATACGGTTGCTGTTAAAGGCGGTGCTACAGGTACATTGTCTGACAACAATATCGGTGTTGTATCCGATGGTACTGGCACATTGAATGTGAAATTGGCTAAAACATTGGCTGGTTTGGATAGCGTTACAGCTGGTAATACTACTATCAATAACGGCGGTTTGACCGTAGATGGTAAGAATTATGTATCTCCAAATGGTATCAATGCAAATGACCAAAAGGTAACGAATGTTGCTAACGGCGATGTAGCACAAAACTCTAAAGATGCTGTAAACGGCGGTCAATTACATCAAGTTAAGCAAGATCTTGGTGACCAAATTACGAATACCAAGAATGATTTAAATAATAAAATTGATAATACTAAAACAGACCTTATCAATAAAGGCCTTCGTTTTAACGCGGATAATGACGATGAAAAAACGAATAAATTAGGTTCTAAAGTAACTGTAAACGGTGATGACAACATTACTACAGAAATTACTCAAACTGGTGATGATACTAAGATTGCTCTTAAATTAAAGAAAGATCTTAATGTTAGATCTGTTACCGCTACGGATACTGTGAAAGCAGGGGACGTAACAATGGGTAAACAAGCTGATGGTGCTAACCCTGGTAATACAGGCAACTATATTACGGGTCTTGATAATAAGACTTGGGATCCAGGGAATGTTGTATCTGGTCGTGCTGCAACAGAAGACCAATTGAAACAAGCTTTGGCGAATCAAACTGCAACAGGCCTTAAATTTGATGCCAATGTAGGCGGTGTACAAACTAGTAAATTAGGTTCTACAGTAATTGTACAAGGTGAAGGTAAAGCTGCTGATGCCGATTATAGCGGTGAAAACATTAAGACTTTCATCAAACAAGATGCGGCAACAGGCAACACGACGATTGACGTGAAAATGAGCAAAAACCTTAAAGCTGAATCTGTAACGGTTGCCAAAGATGGTAAGGACGGTGTATCTATTACTGGTCCTGACACAGCGAATGGTACAGACGGCAAGGTAGCTGTTACCGATAAAAATGGTAAAGATGCTGTATCTATGTCCGGCAAAGACGGTGTAGGTCACATCGGTTTAAGTGGTAAAGACGGTAAGAGCGCTGATATCACTGCTGAAAAAGGCGACCCTGATATCGAAGGTAACGCAATCACTCGTATTAAATACCAAGACGAAAATGGTAAAACACACCAAGTGGCAACCAAAGATGACGGTATGAAATACGGTGGCGATAGCGGTGCTGTGATCAACAAAAAGCTTAACGAACAAGTAAACGTAATCGGCGGTATTACTGATGCTAGCAAGTTGACTACAGAAGACAATTTAGGTGTCGTATCCGATGGTACTGGCAACCTTAAGGTTCGTATGGCGAAAGACTTGAAAGGCCTTGAAACAGTAACAACTAAGGATGCTGCAGGTAATACTACAGTTATGAACGGTGGCGGTGTAACAATTACACCTGCTAGCGGTAATGCTGTAAGTCTTACTAAAGATGGCCTCAACAACGGCGGTAATACAATTACCAATGTAGGCCCTGGTGTAAACGGCACGGATGCAGTTAACGTAAATCAATTAAAAGGTGCTACAGATGGGTTAGCTAATGCTATTAACTCCGTAGCGGGCGAAACACAACGTGTAGGTGCTCATGCAGCGGCTATGTCTGCATTGAAACCGATTCAATATGATCCATTGGAACCAACTCAAGTAATGGCCGGTGTAGGTAATTACCGAGGCGAAACAGCAGCGGCTCTTGGCGTTGCACATTACACAGCAGAAGACACTATGTTCCATGTAGGCGTATCTGTTGGTAGCCACCATAATATGGTGAATGCCGGTGTAACTCACAAATTCGGTAACTCCGATGCGAAGAAAGCGATTCCAGATCGTTATAAAGGTGGCCCTATCAGCTCCGTTTATGTGTTGCAAGATGAGGTAACAGCGTTGAAAGCTGAAAATGCACGCATGCAAGAAAGCCTCAATGAATTGTCTTCTGTGAAGGAAGATAATGAACAAATGAAAGCTCAAATTGCATTGTTGATGCAACAAGCAGGGCTTACAAAGTAAATTTGACTTGATTAAATGGGGTATTTAGTATACTCTAGTCATGTAAGAATTATGTAAGGAATATGAAAGCCGCCCTTTGAGGGGCGGCTCGTCATTAGGAGGATTTATGAAATTCAAAACATTTATGCCTGTATTGGCACTTGCTTGTGTGTGTGCAGTAGGTCAAGCGGATGCGGCTCAAGATCGATTGATGATGCCAGAACAACCGGCTGAACCATTGAATGTGATTGAAGCGGAAGTTGCAGTTCCTGTACCTAGCGAAGAAGTTCGCGATGTAGTGAATGCTTTCACACAATTCCAATTGGATCAAAAAGGCAAGCGCATCATGGATGATTCCCGCGTTATGACTGGTCAAGAGCGTTACCGTAACAATGTGTTGTACTACATGAACGTTCGTCGCAGCTGGTACATTGTGAGTCATCGTTACAAAAACGACAGCTATGCACGCATGGCGTTAGATCGTTTGTACAACGATTACAAACAGTTCTTTACAGAGAATGCGACTGTATCTGAAGAGGCTAAATTGGACTATGCGCAACAAATCATCGATATCTTGGATCGCAATACGGCCAATGTACATGATGATGAATTGCGTTTCTACATGAATGAAATGGTTATCTTCAGCTTGAACGAAGCTATGAAAGACGGTAATAATCGCGTGAAACCTGTGGACGAAAAAGCGGCTCCTGCAATGGACGAACTTCACACAGTGGACCTTCGTAAAGCGATTAATGCACCCACAATTCAATAGTTTTAGATGATTCAATTATAAGAATTAAGTGTTGTTGTGTTGTATTGTATTTCTTATAATTGTATGACCGATAAAAAATATCGGGGTGTTGTTTGTATTAACAATACCCCGATATTTTTATGCATATAATTTTGCAATCAATGTGATTCGCTGACCTTGAATCACCTTATATGTAATTTTTTTTACGATGGCCGTAAAATTGTGATGCAGAAATTGTAACTGATCGTTAGGTTGAACGTCCGCATCATATGTGAATACGCCTTCTTCCCCATTAAAGCGACCTTTGATTGTGAAAGTTTGATTATCTCGTGTAACTACGATATCTTCTTCTGTAACCGTATTTGGTTTATCCATATTTTGTTGTAAGATATTGAGTTCTGACATAGATTTCTTCCTCCTTTCTGCTTTCAGTATAACAATAAAAATTAAAAAACACATGGAGTAATCGTATAAATTGTTTTTATACACATATGCTCTATTTCTATAAAGCCTATAAAGCCCGCCAATACACCTTTAGAGTGCCTTAGAATAAAAAAGGAATGACGGCGATTTAAATTTCACCTGTCATTCCCTTTACTATATAATAAAATGCTACCTTTATTGATTGTGCAATAGTTAATTGGCTTAAGTAGGTATGTAGAAATTGTGTACGTACATTGAGTCAAAATGGCAGAAACACTGTACGATATCTGTTTATGAAAAGATATCATTCTATTATATAGTCTATCATAAATCAGAATGATGAAGAGAAAATAAATTGGTTATATATGATGTGATATTGGTACATAATTATAGAGCATATTAGTATTATTTATGAAAGTTGGTGAATAATAGTAAAAAAATACAGCATTTATGCAGAATATTCAGTATATTTAATTTTATCGAAATTATTAATAACTTAAACACAAAAGTTTTATGAAAATAAAATGAAAAAAAGTTTACTTTTCCCGTAATTTGTGGTATTTTAGATATACACATTCAAGAATGTCGATGAATTCTCAATACATCATCGATCCATCATTGTTATTTCATTAAAAATGTAGATAGTTAGTTAGTAAGTTTTATAAGTTTTATAGGAGAAAGATTAATGAATCGAGTATTTAAAGTGATTTGGAATCGCACAAAGGGCTGCTATGTTGTTGTGGCAGAAACAGCAAAGAACATGACGAAACGTTCCTCTTTGTCGGTTGTATTCTCTAAAATGGTAGGTGCTACAGCAGTTGCCGTTATGTTGACAGGCGTTATGATGCCTACCGATGCCTTAGGGGCACCAATTAAAAATGGTGTCGGAGCGACAGCTGAAAATGACGGCGGTATCGCGATTGGTGACAGAACAAATGCTCGCGGTGACTATAGTGTGGCTATGGGTACAGACGCTACTGTTGGTAAAAATGATCCATCTGAATCTGAAAGCCAAAATGGTATCGCTATCGGTCATGGTGCTACAGTAAGTGTTAACCCTGCTACGGCAACACCAGGTATTACAGATAAAAGCGGTGGTATTGCCATCGGTCATGATGCGACAACTAAGGATATCAATACAATTGCTATTGGTACAAGCACTATCGGTCAAGGTGCACAAGCTGTAGCTATTGGTCGTAATGCGCGCACAATTGCTAATAACGGCGTAGCTATTGGTAACGAAGCACGTGTACAATCCACGAACGGATTTGCGTTGGGAAACAATGCACGTGCCGGTTTTGATGAAAGCAATAACTTGATAGGTCTTGATAATGACCAGGCCTTCGGTTCCAATGCACGTGCTTATGGCGGTTCCTCCATGGCCTTCGGTAATAATGCGAAGGCATCCAAAGGCGGTGCTATTGCCATGGGTAACGGTTCTCAATCTCGAGGCGATTGGGGTGTAGCTATTGGTAATGGTGCAAAAGCATTGGCACAAGGTGCTCGCGCAATCGGTGCTAACTCTACAGCTGACGCTACTAATGCTGCTGCTATGGGCTGGGATAGTGTGGCTAGTGGTGAGGCTTCTATTGCTATCGGTGAGACGGCAAAAGCGACTGCAGGTAATTCTATTGCTATGAGTAAAGCTGCAATCGCAGCTGCAGATGATTCCATTGCCATCGGTAAAAATGCATCAGTTGATGCGAATCAACAACGATCGATTGCATTAGGTGCTAACTCCAAGACTGATAATGTAGTAAGCACACCAAATCAATTGGTAAATGGCTTATGGTATAAAAACTATGCCGGCGGCTCTGCTGACTCTACACTTAGCGTGGGTAGTGATACGCTAAAACGTACTATCACAAATGTGGCTGCAGGTCGTGTGAATGCACAATCTACAGATGCAATCAACGGTAGCCAATTATATGCTGTTTCTAATACTTTGGGTAATTTAGCAAGCACTACAAAAGGCCTTTTAGGTGGCAATGCAGCACTTGATCCTGATACTGGCAACTTGTCGATGAGCAATATCGGTAACACAGGTAAAGGCACGATTCATGATGCTATTAAATTCAATAAAGACACTATAGATAAAGGTCTTAACTTTGATGCTAATACAGGTGGTGCGAAAAACAACCTATTAGGTTCTAAGGTTACCATCAAAGGTGACGGCAGCAATATCAATGCCGCAATTACACAAGCCAATGGTGATACAACTATCAACATGACTTTGGGGAATACTATTAAAGTAGGTACAGCAAAACCTGTAACTATTGATGGTACTACAGGTCATGTAACAGGTCTTCAAAATAAAGATTGGAATGTAGATAATCCTGTAGCTGTATCTGGCCGCGCCGCTACAGAAGATCAGTTGAAAAAGGTTAATGATAAAGTTAACACTAATAAGGCTCAAATTGACAAGAATAAACAAGATATCGCTGATAATAAGCAAAATATCACAAACAATGCCAATAATATTGCTCAAAACAAGCAAGATATCTCCAACATTAATACAAAAATTAATAAAGGCTTGAACTTTGCTGGTGATACAGGTACTGTAAGCAACAGACAATTAGGCGACACTGTAACTGTTAAAGGCGGTGCTACAGGCACATTATCCGACGGTAATATCGGTGTTGAATCCGACGGTAATGGTACATTGAATGTTAAATTAGCTAAAACATTGACAGGTTTAGATAGCGTTACAGCTGGTAATACTAAGATTGATAATGGAGGTTTGACTGTAGGTGGTAAAACATATGTATCTCCAACAGGTCTCAATGCGAATAATCAAAAGATTACTAATGTTGCTAATGGTAGCGACCCTAATGATGCAGTAAACTATAGTCAATTACAAGCTGCTATCGGCGGTACAGCTAAAGCATCCACTGTAAAAGCAAAGGATGCGAATGTAACTGTAACAGAAAGTACAAACGCAGCAGGCGGTAAGGAATATACTGTTGGTTTAGGTAATAAAATTACTGTAGGTACAGCACATCCTGTAACTGTAGACGGTGATGCTGGTCATGTAACAGGCCTTACAAATACAGATTGGAATGTAGATAATCCTGTGGCTGTATCCGGTCGCGGTGCTACAGAAGATCAGTTGAAAAAGGTTAATGATAAAGTTAACACTAATAAAACTGCTATTGATAAAGGCTTGAACTTTGATGGTGACTCCGGTGCAGTTATCAATAAAAAATTAGGTGAAAAATTATCCGTTAAAGGCGGTGCAACAGGCACATTATCCGATGGTAATATCGGTGTTGAATCTGACGGCAATGGCACATTGAATGTGAAATTAGCTAAAACATTGACTGGCTTGGACAGCGTTACAGCTGGTAATACTAAGATTGATAACGGCGGTTTGACCGTAGCTGGTAAGAACTATGTTTCTCCAACAGGTATCAATGCGAACGATCAAAAGATTACCAATGTTGCTGATGGTACTGTAGGTGCAGGTAGCAAAGACGCTGTAAACGGCGGTCAATTGCACGATGCCAAAAACGAATTAAATACTAATATCAGTAATGCTAAAACTGAACTTATCAATAAAGGCCTTCGTTTCAACGCTGATAATAACGATGAAAAAACGAACAAACTTGGTTCTAAAGTAACAGTAAATGGTGATGGTAATATCACTACTGAAATTACGCAAACTGGCGATGATACTACAATCGGCGTTAAATTGAACAAAAATCTTAATGTTCAAACATTGACGGCTACAGATACTGTGAAAGCCGGCGGTGTAACAATGGGTAAACACGCTGATACTAAGAACTATGTAACTGGTCTTGATAATAAAGATTGGGATGTCAATACATCTAATCCTGTAAGCGGTCGCGCTGCTACAGAAGATCAATTGAGAAAAATCAGCGATGTAGTTAAGAACCAAGGTGCTAATGCTACAGATTACCGTTTGGTGAAAAATGCAGCTGCTGCAGATGAGGCTTATACAGTTGATTCTAACGGTGATGTTGACTTAACTGTAGAAGATAAAAACCATGCAGGTACAAAAGAGACTGTTAAGATTAAGGACGTTGCGTCTAAATCTAGCCTTGATAAATTGAATGATCGTGCTGTTAAGTATGACTTGGATCCTGCTGGCACTGTTGATAAGACAAAAGTAACTTATGAAGGTCCTACCTATGCTAATAAAACCGGTGGCACTCATGTAACAAACGTGGCATATGCGACAGGCAACGATGGCAGCGAAGCGGTTAATGTGGATTACTTGAAAGATAGAATCAAAGATAGCGAAGATGCATTAACTAATAAAGGCTTGAAATTTGATGCTAACAGTGGCGGCGTAAAAACTAATAAACTTGGCTCTACGGTTACTGTTAAGGGCGAAGGTAATGATGCTGATGCTAACTACAGCGGTGAAAACATTAAAACTTTCATCACACAAGATCAAGATGGTAATACAACTATCGATGTGAAGATGAACAAAAACCTCAAAGCTAATAGTGTGGCTATTGCTGGTAAAAACGGTCAAGACGGCGTTACACTTAAAGGTGGCGACGCTAAAAACGGTGTAGATGGTACAAGCATTAATCGTTTAGTGACTGAAGATAAAGACGGTAATACACATACGCTTGCAACTCTTGACGATGGTATGATGTACGGCGGCGATACAGGCAATGTAATCAAGAAAAAACTTAACAATCAAGTGAATGTTAAGGGCGGCATTACCGATGAAAGCAAATTGGCTACGGAAGATAACATCGGTGTTGTTTCTGACGGTTCCGATACATTGAAATTGCGCTTGGCGAAAGAATTGAAAGGCTTGACGTCTGCTACTTTCACAAACGGCGGCAATAATACTGTTATCAATGGTGATGGTATGACAATCAATCGTGCTGGCGGCAATGCAGTAAGCCTTACAAAAGACGGCTTAAATAATGGCGGTAATAAGATTACGAATGTTGCTGACGGTACGGACCCTAACGATGCGGTTAATAAATCTCAATTGGATAAAGCTACAGCAGCTGCATCTACAACAGTATCGGCAGGTAATAATATTACTGTGACACCTAGCACCAATGCGAATGGTTCAAAGAACTATGAAGTAAGTCTTAAAGATCAAGTGACATTGGGCTCTGATGCTACGAAACAAATCGCAATCGATGGCACTACAGGCACAATCAAGGCTGGTGATAAAGTTACAATCGACGGCAACAAAGGTACTATTAAAGCTGGCAATGTAACAATTGACGGTGAAAACGGTACCATTAAAGCTGGCGACAAGGTAACTATCGACGGTAAAGATGGTAAGATTGCAGCAGGCAAGGTATCTGTTGATGGCAAAGACGGTTATGTGACAGGTTTGGAAAACAAAGATTGGGATCCTAACAACATCACAAGCGGTCGTGCTGCTACAGAAGACCAATTGCAAAAATCTCACAAAGCCTTGGATAATAAGATTACTAACCTAGGTGATGAAATCACGAAAAAAGGTATGAAATTCGCCGGTAATACAGGTGAATTCCACCGTGATTTAGGCCAAAAGGTTACTATCAAAGGTGAAGGTACAGAGTCTGACGATAAATACTCCGGCGAAAATATTAAAACAGTAGCCGACCAAGATGGTAATGTTACTATCAAGATGGCGAAAAACCTTAAGACTGACAGCTTAACTACTGATAAGGTAAAAGTTGGTAAAAACGGTAAGGACGGGGTATCCATTACTGGCCCTAACGGTGCTGACGGTACAGACGGCAAAGTAGGTATCACAGGCAAAGACGGTAAAGATGCTGTATCCATGTCCGGTAAAGACGGTGTTGGTCATATCGGTTTAACTGGTAAAGACGGCCGTAATGCGGATATTACCGTTGATAAAGGTGATCCAGACTTAGACGGTAACAACATCACTCGTATTAAGTACCAAGACGAAAACGGTAAGACCCACCAAGTGGCAACTAAAGATGATGGTATGAAATACGGTGGCGATAGCGGTTCCGTAATCAAGAAAAAGCTTAACGAACAAGTTAATGTAGTGGGTGGTATTACTGATGCTAGCAAGTTGACTACAGAAGACAATTTAGGTGTCGTATCCGATGGTACTGGCAACCTTAAGGTTCGTATGGCGAAAGACTTGAAAGGCCTTGAAACAGTAACAACTAAGGATGCTGCAGGTAATACTACAGTTATGAACGGTGGCGGTGTAACAATTACACCTGCTAGCGGTAATGCTGTAAGTCTTACTAAAGATGGCCTCAACAACGGCGGTAATACAATTACCAATGTAGGCCCTGGTGTAAACGGCACGGATGCAGTTAACGTAAATCAATTAAAAGGTGCTACAGATGGGTTAGCTAATGCTATTAACTCCGTAGCGGGCGAAACACAACGTGTAGGTGCTCATGCAGCGGCTATGTCTGCATTGAAACCGATTCAATATGATCCATTGGAACCAACTCAAGTAATGGCCGGTATCGGTAATTACAGAGGTGAAACTGCGGCGGCCCTTGGCGTTGCCCATTACACAGCAGAAGATACAATGTTCCATGTAGGCGTATCTGTTGGTAGCCATCATAACATGGTAAATGCTGGTGTAACTCGTAAATTCGGTACTTCCGATGCGAAGAAAGCAGTTCCTGAACGTTACAAAGGAGGCCCTATCAGCTCCATGTACGTAATGCAAGATGAAATGACTGCTTTGAAAGCTAAGTACGAAAAAGTACAACGCGACAATGAAGAAATGAGAGCACAAATTGCATTATTGATGCAACAAGCGGGCTTGAAATAATATGAAATAACATATTGATACGACAGTGCTTATAAAAGGCGCCAAAAGCGAAATGCTTTTGGCGCCTTTTTGCATGCAAAAAATAGATTCAATGGCTGTTTGAGCATATATATGTCATGGTATTTTGTAATGTAATTAAAATAGGTGAGTAATAGTCAGATCATAATAGTTTACTAAGGTGAAATACATTTTTTTCATGAAGTTAATTTTATGCGAAAAAATTAGTACATTTAGCATATTCATAAGGCATATGGCGGAGTTTTTGTATATTCATAAATATTTATGATTTGGAAGTGAGTGTAGAGTGAAAAATTTTTTACTTTTACCATAGAATATGATATGTTTAATATAATATGCATCGGTAAATAGCCATATATTAACTGTGTTTTTACTTTTTAAAAGAAATATAAAATATTTTATTATATTCACTAAATTTGATAGTTTTATGCAAGGAGTAAAACGAGATGAACCGAATTTTTAAAGTAATCTGGAGTCGTACAAAAGGGTGTTATGTCGTTGTGGCTGAAACAGCGAGAAATATGTCGAAACGTTCGACAATGACATCGGTATTTGCCAAGATGATTGGCATTTCTATTTGTACTGTTATGTTAGCAGGAGGGATTATACCAACTGAAGTGCAGGCATCTACATTAAAATGGGGTGATAATGCCCAAGCTAAAGAGGGTACTGTAGCGATAGGTGATAATAGTATAGCAAAGGCAGATAACAGTGTGGCTATGGGTACAGGGGCTACTGTTAGCAGTGGTTATGTGCAAGGTGTTGCAATAGGTAGAACGGCAACAGTTTCTGCTGATAATGGTGTAGCAATAGGGAATTTGACTAAATCATTTTCAAAAAATGGATTTGCTTTAGGTAATAATTCCCGGGCTGGATATAATGATGCTGATCAACTTGTAGGAAAAGATAATGATCAGGCATTTGGTACAAATGCGCGCGCCTGGGGAGGATCCTCCATGGCTTTTGGTAACGATGCTAAAGCCGGTGGTGGCGGTGCCATATCGATGGGGAATGGGTCACAATCGCGAGCTGACTGGGCGGTAGCTATCGGTAATGGCGCTAGAGCATTTAAACAAGGATCTTCCGCTTTAGGTACAAATTCTACTACTAATGGATCTCACTCCACGGCACTTGGTTGGGCTAGTACAGCTAACGGTTATGCTGATATTGCGGCCGGTGAAGGCTCAGTTGCATCCGGTGGGAATTCTTTAGCTTTAGGGGTTAATTCTTCCACGTCTACAGGAGCAGAAGGCTCTGTGGCGTTAGGTTTGAGCAGTAAAGCAGAGAAGACAAATTCTATGGCTTTAGGTGTGTCCGCTAATGCCGGACATGAACGCTCAGTTGCATTAGGTGCTAATTCTGCAACTGCGGGTACTCATAGTACTCCAAATCAGTATGTAAACGGTTTGTGGTATAAGAATTTAGCTGGGGGAACGGCAGATTCTACTGTAAGTATCGGTAATGATACGGTAAAACGTACGATTACAAATGTGGCTGCAGGTCGGATGAATGCTTCGTCTACAGATGCTATTAACGGTAGTCAATTGTTTGGTGTCGCAAATAGTTTGGGAAATTTAGCCACTACAACTAAAAATATCCTTGGCGGTAATGCAACTCTCGATCCTGATACCGGTAAGTTGACGATGAGCAATATTGGTCTTACAGGTAAAAGCACAATCCATGATGCTATTAGATATAATAAAGACAATATCGATAAAGGTATGGGATTTGATGGAGATACCGGTACTGCATTTAATAGACAGTTAGGTCAAACGACGGTTATTAAAGGTGGTGCCAGAGGTGCTATGTCTGACGGTAACATCGGTGTTCAGGCAGAAGCTAACGGCACATTAAATGTAAAATTGGCTAAAAAAGTAACCGGTTTGGACAGCGTAACAACAGGAAATACCACGATTGATAATAGGGGGTTGTCTGTAGGTGGTAAGCTCTATGTATCTCCAAGCGGTATTTATGCTAATAATCAAAAAATTTCCGGTGTTGCACCTGGGAATGGCGGCAGTGATGCAGTTAACTATAGTCAATTACAAGATGTGGCTAATCGTATTCCTAAATTGACCACGGTGAAAGAACAAGATCCGAACATAAGAATATTAGAAGGTACTAATGCATATGGCGGTAAGGAATATACCGTCGGGTTAAATAGTACAATCGTTGTAGGTCGAAATGCATCACATCCGGTAACGGTAGATGGTTCTAATGGACATATAACAGGTCTCACAAATAAAAATTGGGATTTAAATAATCCAACACCTGTATCTGGTCGTGCTGCTACAGAAGATCAGTTAAAGCGGGTTAATGAGAAAGTTAATTCTAATCAGTATTTTATTAATCGAAATTCGCAAAGTATTTCAGATAACTCAAGCCGTATCGGTAATAATGCACGAGATATCACAAAAAATACAGGTGATATCACTACTAATAAGAATGGTATTAACACTATTAATAATACTCTTGAAAAAGGACTCAATTTTAACGGCGATACAGGTGCTACGATTAAGAGAAAATTAGGCGATACTCTAGTCGTTAAAGGCGGTGCTACAGGGGCATTATCGGATAATAATATTGGTGTTGTATCTGATGGTACCGGTAGATTGAATGTAAAATTGGCAAAACATTTAACAGGTTTGGATAGCGTTAATGCAGGAAATACTACAATTAGTAGAAATGGTTTGAGTGTAGGTGCTAGAACCTATATAACACCAAATGGTATCAATGCCAATAATCAAAAGATTACCGGTGTTGCTAATGGTACAGCGCCTGATGATGCGGTTAATTTCAGTCAATTGCAAAATGCTATCGGTGGTACTGCTAAGGCCACTACGGTAAAAGGGAAAGACGCGAATGTAACCGTAACAGAAGGTACCAACGCAAATGGTGGTAAGGAATTCACTGTTGGATTGGGTAATAAACTTACGGTAGGTACGGCACATCCTGTAAATGTGGATGGAACTGCAGGGATTGTAACAGGCCTTACTAATACAGCTTGGAATGTAAATAATCCGCAAGCTGTAAGTGGTCGTGCTGCAACGGAAGATCAGTTAAAAATTGTTAATACGCAAGTTAACACAAATAAGGATAAAATAGCTCAGAACACAACTGACATTGCTCAAAATGCGACTGATATCGGTAAGAATAAACAAGATATAACTAAGAACAAGACTGATATAGCTCAAAATACTACTGATATCGGTAAAAATAAGACTGATATTGCACAAAACAAGCAAAATATTACTCAGAACACACAAGATATTGCGACCAATAAAAATGCTATCTCTACAATCAATACAACTATTGCTAAAGGTCTTAACTTTGATGGAGACAGCGGTGCTGCAATCAACAAACAGTTGGGCGATAAGCTTAGCATCAAGGGTGGTGCAGCGGCTGCGAATTTGACGGACAATAATATCGGTGTCGTATCTGATGGCAGCACATTAAATGTGAAACTAGCTAAGACATTAACCGGTTTGGATAGCGTAACGGCTGGGGGTACAACTATCAATAGTAGTGGTTTGACTGTAGGCGGTAAGACCTATGTAACTCCGAACGGTATTAATGCGAATGACAAGAAAATAACTAATGTTGCTGATGGTGAAGTGGCGACTAACTCTAAAGAGGCAGTTAACGGCGGTCAACTTCATGCGGCTAAAACCGAATTAAATAACAATATTAATAATGCTAAAACTGAATTAAACAAAAATATCGGTGATGCCAAAACTGAGCTCAATAAAAATATTAATGACGCTAAGACTGAACTGAATGGCAATATAGATAATGCTAAAACCGAGTTAAACAATAATATATCGACTGCAAAGAATGATGTGATTAACACAGGTCTCAAGTTTGATGCGGATACAGGCGGTGCTAAGACCAATAAATTGGGTTCCAAGGTAACGGTAAATGGCGATGATAATATCACGACAGAAATCAGTCAAACTGGTGACGATACTAAGATCGCTCTTAAATTAAAGAAAGATCTCAATGTTACCACTGTTACTGCTGCTGATACTGTGAAAGCTGGCACTGTGACTATGGGCAAACAAGCTGGTGGTGCAGGTGGTGCAAACGGTAACTTTGTAACAGGACTCGATAATAAGTCTTGGAATGCGGATAATCCTCAAGCTGTAAGTGGTCGTGCTGCAACAGAAGATCAGTTGAAATCCGTTAATGATAAGGTCAATACAAATGTAACCAATATTAATAAAGGGTTAAACTTTAACGGTGATAGCGGTGCTGCGATTAATAAAAAATTGGGTGATACTGTTACCATTAAAGGTGGTGCTACAGCGGACCTTACGGATAATAATATCGGTGTCGTGTCCGATGGCAGCACATTAAATGTAAAATTAGCTAAAACATTAACCGGTTTGGATAGCGTAACAGCTGGCGGAACAACCATCAATAGCAGTGGTTTGACCGTAGGTGGCAAGACCTACGTAACACCAAATGGTATCAATGCAAATAATCAAAAGATTACCGGTCTAGCAAAAGGCACAGATCCTACTGATGCGGTTAACTTCAGTCAGTTGCAGGATGCTATCGGTGGAACTGCTAAGGCAAGTACTGTGAAAGCTAAAAACAGCAATATCACTGTAGAAGAAGGTACAAATGCAGCCGGCGGTAAGGAATATACTGTCGGATTAGGGGATAAAATCACCTTAGGAACTGCTAATCCTGTATCTGTTGATGGTACTACAGGCACGGTAACTGGCCTAACCAATACTGCTTGGGATGTAAATAATCCGCAAGCCGTAACTGGTCGTGTTGCAACGGAAGATCAGTTGAAAACTGTTAATACGCAAGTTAATACAAACAAGGATAAAATAGCTCAAAACACAACTGACATTGCACAAAATAAGCAAAATATCGCTCAAAATACGCAAGATATTACAACCAATAAAAATGCTATTTCTACCATCAATACAACTATCGCTAAAGGCCTTAACTTTGATGGAGATAGCGGCGCTGTAATTAATAAACAGTTGGGCGATAAGCTTAGCATCAAAGGCGGTGCAGCGGCTGCGAACTTGACCGATGGTAATATTGGTGTCGTATCCGACGGCAATACATTGAACGTGAAGTTAGCTAAAACATTAACTGGTTTGGACAGCGTGACAGCTGGTGGCACAACCATCAATAGTGGTGGTTTGACCATAGGTGGTAAGACTTATGTATCTCCAAATGGCATCAATGCGAACGACCAAAAGATTACCAATGTTGCTAATGGCGACGTGGCGGCTAACTCCAAAGATGCGGTTAACGGCAGTCAATTACATGATGCTAAAACTGAGTTAAATAAAAATATTAGCGATGCTAAGACCGAGTTGAATAAAAACATTGGTGATACCAAAACTGAGCTCAATAAAAAAATTGGTGACACTAAAACTGAACTCAACAATAATATTAATGATGCTAAAACTGAACTTACTAATAAAGGCCTTCGTTTTGACGCAGATAATAATGACGAAAAAACGAATAAGCTAGGCTCCAAGGTAACAGTAAATGGCGACGACAATATTACGACGGAAATCAGTCAAACTGGTGACGATACGAAGATTGGTCTTAAATTGAAGAAAGACCTTAATGTTACCACTGTTACTGCTACGGAAACTGTGAAAGCCGGTACTGTAACTATGGGTAAACAACCCGATGGTGCAACTCCTGCTAATATGGGTAACTATGTGACTGGTCTTGATAATAAGGCTTGGAGCATTGATAACCCTACGATTGCATCTGGCCGTGCAGCAACGGAAGACCAATTGAAAACGGTTAGTGATGAAGTTAAGAAACAAGGTGCTAGTGCAACGGACTTCAGTCTCGTTGCTAATCCTACGGCAGGCTCCAATGGTGACTACACTGTAGATGCCAATGGTGACGTAGCATTGACAGTTCAAGATAAGAATCATCCTGATCAAACAAAAACCGTAACGATTAAAGATGTGGCGTCTAAATCCGAAGTTGATAAAGGCTTGAACTTTGACGGTGATTCCGGTACGACTATCAACAAGAAACTAGGTGGTACTGTTGCCATTAAAGGTGGAGCTACGGCTACAGATTTAACGGATAACAATATTGGCGTTGTATCTGATGGCACAGGCACATTGAACGTGAAGTTGGCAAAAACATTGACTGGTTTGGACAGCGTAACAGCTGGTGGCACAATCATCAATAGTGGTGGTTTGACCGTAGGCGGTAAGACTTATGTATCTCCAAACGGCATCAATGCGAACGACCAGAAGATTACCAATGTTGCTAATGGCGATGTGGCGGCGAATTCCAAAGATGCGATTAACGGCGGTCAATTGCATGACACTAAAACTGAGTTAAATAAAAACATTAGCGATACTAAGACTGAGTTGAATAAAAATATCAGTGATACTAAAACTGAACTCAACAAAAATATTGGTGACGCTAAGACTGAACTTACCAATAAAGGCCTTCGTTTTGATGCGGATAATAACGCTGAAAAAACTAATAAACTAGGCTCTAAGGTAACGGTAAACGGCGACGATAATATTACGACAGAAATTAGTCAAACTGGCGATGATACAAAGATTGGCCTTAAATTGAAGAAAAATCTTAATGTTACATCTGTTACTGCAGCGGAAATTGTGAAAGCCGGCACTGTAACCATGGGTAAACAATCTGATGGCGCAACTCCTGCTAATACTGGTAATTATGTAACAGGTCTTGATAATAAGACTTGGGATGTAGGTAAAGTCGTATCCGGTCGTGCAGCAACAGAGGATCAATTGAAACAAGCCTTGGCAGGTCAAACTGATACAGGTCTCAAATTCAATGCCAATGTAGGCGGCGTACAAACCAATAAATTAGGCTCTACTATCACTGTTAAAGGTGAAGGCAAGGCTGACGATGCTGACTATAGCGGTGAAAACATTAAAACTTTCATCAACCAAGATAATGATGGTAACACGACTATCAATGTGAAGATGAATAAAAATCTTAAGGCTGAATCCGTGAAAGTCGGCAAAGACGGTAAGGATGGCGTATCTCTTACCGGTCCAGATACGGCGAATGGCACCGACGGTAAGGTAGCTGTTACAGATAAAAACGGCAAGGATGCAGTGTCCATGTCCGGTAAAGACGGTATAGGTCATATTGGTTTAACTGGTAAAGATGGTCGCAGTGCGGATATTATCGCTGATAAAGGTGCTGCTGATATTAATGGAAATGAAATTACTCGCATTAAATACCAAGATGAAAATGGCACAACCCATGAAGTGGCAACCAAAGATGATGGCATGGCATATGGTGGCGACTCCGGTGCTACCATCAAGAAGAAACTTAATGAACAATTGGACATTAAGGGTGGTGTCACCAATGAATCTGAGTTGACCGAAAACAATATTGGTGTTATTAGTAAAAATAATATCCTTAATGTTCGTTTAGCAAAAAATCTGAAAGGTTTAGATTCCATAACTTTCAACAATGGCACTAATGGTGTAAACGGTAAAACCGTTGTTAATGGTGAAGGTATGACCGTTCAAGATAAGGATGGCAATCCGTTGACTGCTGTTACAAAAGACGGAGTGAAGATTACCAACGGTCCATCCATGACGAAGGACGGTATCGATGCGTCCAACAAGAAGATTACGAATGTAGCTGATGGTACTGATTCTAAGGATGCGGTTAATAAATCCCAATTGGATAAAGCCGCAGCAGCTGCTACTACAACAGTAACGGCAGGTAATAATGTCCAAGTAGATAAGACTACTAATGCGGACGGTTCTACAAATTACAAAGTGGGCCTCAAAGACCAAGTAACAATGGGGACTGATCCTACGAAACAAATTGCAATGGATGGTACAACAGGTACTATAAAAGCCGGTGACAACATTACTATCGATGGTAACAAAGGCACCATCAAAGCCGGTGATAAAGTTGAAATCGATGGCGATAAGGGTACAATCAAGGCCGGCAATGTAGCGATTGACGGTACAAACGGTACGATTAAGGCCGGCGACAAGGTAACTATCGACGGTAAAGACGGTAAGATTGATGCCGGTAAAGTATCTGTTGATGGCAAGGACGGTCATGTGACAGGTTTGGCAAACAAAGATTGGGATCCTAACAACATCACAAGTGGTCGTGCTGCTACAGAAGATCAATTGCAGAAGTCCCATAAAGCCTTGGATAATAAGATTAATAACTTAGGTGATGACATTATGAAGAAAGGTATGGATTTTGCCGGTAATACAGGCGATTTCCACCGTGATTTAGGTCAAAAGGTTACTATCAAAGGTGAAGGTCAAGGGGCTGATAGTGATTATTCCGGTGAAAATATCAAAACAGTAGCCGAAAATGGTAATGTTACTATTAAAATGGCTAAGAATCTTAAGACAGATAGCGTTACTACCAAAACGGTCACTGCCGATACGGTAACGACTGATAAGGTGAAAGTCGGCAAAAACGGTCAAGATGGCGTTTCCATTACAGGTCCAGATGCAGCAAATGGTACAGATGGCAAAGTAGCTGTTACTGGTAAAGACGGTAAAGATGCTGTATCTATGTCCGGCAAAGACGGCGTTGGTCACATCGGTTTAACTGGCAAAGATGGTCGCAATGCAGATATGATTGCTGATAAGGGCGATTCTGATCTAGGAGGTAATGCTATTACTCGTATTAAGTACCAAGATGAACAGGGCAAGACACATCAAGTGGCAACCAAGGACGATGGTATGAAATACGGTGGTGATTCCGGTAATGTGATTAACAAAAAGCTTAACGAACAGGTAAACGTAATCGGTGGTATTACTGATGCTAGCAAGTTGACTACAGAAGATAATGTAGGTGTTGTATCTGACGGCACTAATCTTAAAGTTCGTATGGCGAAAGATTTGAAAGGTCTTACGTCCGTAACGACTAAGGATGCTGCAGGTAACTCTACGGTTGTAAACGGTAGTGGCATAACCATTACTCCTGCTAGCGGTAACACTGTAAGTCTTACTAAAGATGGATTGAATAACGGTGGTAAAACAATTAGCAATGTAGGTCCTGGTGTAAACGGCACGGATGCGGTTAACGTAAATCAATTGAAAGGAGTTACGGAGGGCATGGCCAATGCTATTAATTCCGTGGCGGGCGAAACGCAACGTGTAGGTGCTCATGCGGCGGCAATGTCTGCGTTGAAACCGATTCAATACGATCCGTTAGAACCAACTCAAGTGATGGCCGGTATCGGAAATTACAGAGGTGAAACGGCAGCGGCTTTAGGTATTGCACATTATACATCGGAAGACACTATGTTCCATGCAGGCGTATCTGTTGGTAGCCGTCATAATATGGTGAATGCCGGTGTAACTCGTAAATTCGGTACTTCTGATGAGAAGAAGGCTATTCCTGAACGCTACAAGGCCGGGCCTATCAGTTCTATGTACGTAATGCAGGATGAAATGACTGCTTTGAAAGCTGAAAATGCACGCATGAAAGCGCAGGATGAAAAATTAACTGCAGACTATGCGGCATTGAAAGAAGACAACCTTCGTCTACAGAAAGATAATGAAGAGACTAAGCGACAATTGGCTCTTATTATGAGTCGTTTAGGCATGTAATTCATATCTATTTCATCCTGTGTTCATGTGATAAAAAGCGAGCTGATGTACCAGAAAATACCCATGAAAATTAGATGATTTTAACCCTATATGGTATATAAAATGAAAGAACGAAAGTCTACTGTGAAAGGACTTTCGTTCTTTTTTTGTGTTTGACTTCACAAACTTTTCATAATAGTGTATAATACAGAACATATAATTTTAATCGAAAATTATAAATGTGATTAATTTACTATAAAATCATTAGCTTTAGATTATAAGTGTTGTTTGGCCCATTTTTGTAAGGGTTTTTATGATTGAAAATATATTTAAATGAGTAAGAAAATCAATTTTTAAAAGAAGTTTAAAGTTCTAAAAATAAATGAGCGAAATATGAAAAAAATATATTTACATTCCTAAACTAATCTGATATTTTATATGTATAGTAATTAAATTTTTGATGAAAATTTTATTATTTTTAGTGTTTTAGTGTTGGTTTTAGAATCCCTTATAAAACTGTGTGAAAGGTAGGTACTACTAAATGAATCGTATTTATAGGGTAATTTGGAGTCAGGTACGAGGCGCATATGTCGTTGTATCTGAAATTGCAAAAAGCCATACTCGTGGCTCCAAAAGCTTTGTTAGTAATTCCGCAAAAGCTTCGGTAAAAGTTGGCTTGGCGGCTATGGTTTTGACCTGCGGTAGCGGGTTGGCGTCTGCTTATACTGCGGATAGAGGCCTTTCTATCAGTCCTGGACCTGGAGAAGATCGTGGTTTGACATGGTTGTATCCTGATCATAAGGCTCCTACTATTCAGATGTATGATTACAAAACACCGGGGAATCCAGGACAAGGATATTTATATACCAATAATAAGGTGTTCGGCATCCAAATCGGTAACAATGCGAATGCACGTGCTAATGATGGCTCTGTATCCGGTATTTCTATCGGCGACTATTCCAACTCTCGTGCGTTGGGTATTGGCTTAGGTCATTATGCTCAGTCTGAAGAAATCGGCGCTATCGCTGTTGGTTCTGCTGCTAAAGCAAAAGGTTTTAATTCCTTGGCGATGATGCGTCAAGCTTACGCAGGAGAACAATATGCGGCAGCAATCGGTACAGCAGCATCCGCACAGGGTAAAGCTAGTTTGGCCATGGGTCACTCTGCATTGGCAACAGGTGAGCAATCTATTGCTATCGGCTCTGCAAATCCAACACCAAAGAAGGATGATAAAGGCACAAAATATACAGCATATGACGAAAGTACTAATACCCAAGCTAACGCTGCTCGTGCAGTCGCTATCGGTCAAGGTGCTAAATCAAATACTGTAGATAGCATAGCTATGGGTACAGGTGCTAATGTAGCGGCAGGTACAAATTATAAAGGCGAGAATTTTACTCATGGCATAGCTATCGGTAGTAATGCCCTTTCTCAGGGAATACAAGGCGTAGCTATCGGTAACAGTGCAGCACATTATCGTGATAATGGGGTTGCTCTTGGTAACAATGCCAAAACTCGTGCAATGGACGGCATAGCTATCGGTAATAATGCTGAATCCGGTATTCAAAATGACCCTCAATATAAAGTAAATAACTCCGTTGCTGTAGGTAACTCTGCGCGTGCTCATGGTGGTTCCGGCGTGGCATTGGGTAATGATACATATGCATTGGGCGGATCTTCTGTAGCAGCCGGTAATGCGGCATGGGCATTAGGTGAACGTTCTACAGCTATCGGTAATAACGCTCATTCCGAAGGTTACGGCTCTATTGCTATGGGTCGTGAAGCTAGTGCTTTGAGTACTCAAGATGGGGACAAGAAAAATGTTGTGGCTATCGGTGATGATGCACAAGCAACTGGTTCTCGTTCCATCGCATTGGGCGTAAGCGCTCAAGCAGGTACATTAGAACGTGTACGTGATCGTAGTGTTTATAAAGATAATCCTGAATTAATCACTAAACTTAAAGCTCAAAAAGAAGTAACTGATGCTGTAGCAATCGGTAGTGAATCAAGTGTACAAGCAAATGAAGGCTTAGCTCTTGGTAGCAATGCGACAGTAAATAACGTTCGTGGCGTTGCGTTAGGTGCTAAATCTGAAACAGCGGCCCCTGTGAGCACTGCTAGTGAAACTATTAACGGCTTGAAATATAACTATGCCGGTGGTACTGCTGATTCCACAGTTAGCGTAGGTAATAATTCTACAAAACGTACAATCACTAACGTTGCAGCTGGTCGTGTGAATGCACAATCTACAGATGCTATTAATGGTAGCCAATTATATGGTGTTGCTAATGCAGTAGGCAATGTAGCTAAAAGCACTACGAATATCTTAGGCGGTAATGCTCAGGTTGACCAAAACGGTACTATCACCATGACTAACATCGGTGATACAGGTAAAAACACTGTTCATGAAGCAATTAAATCCGCAAATTCCGGTTGGGAACTTCAAGTTAATGGCAAAAAAGTTAAAGACGTAAAAGCTCCAAACCGTACAGTGAACTTTAACGCTGGTAATAATATTAAATTAGAAGGTTCTGGAGACAATGTTACAGTTGCAACTGTTGATGACGCACGCTTCAACTCTGTTACAACAGGTAATGTATCCATGAGCACAAGAGGTATCAATGCTGGCGGTAATCAAATTACTAATGTACAATCCGGTGGCGATACATTAACAAATGCGGCTAATATCGGTGATATCTCTCGTATTGCGGCTAAATACGATAAATACTTACAACGTGGTGCTGCTACTTATGAAGCAAACGGTAATGGCAAGATTAATATGACCGGTACAAACGGTTTGACTGCTGAAGTAACAGGTTTGAAAAATACTTATGTTACATCCGGTACAGTATCCAATGACGGTAAGAGATTGACATTGACACGTAATGATAATCAAACATTCGATGTTGATATCTCTAAGATCTCTAACGGTCTTTCCAAAACTGACTACCGCTTGATTGCAAACCCTGCAGCAGGCAGCAACGGCGAATATAAAGTAGCTGCTGACGGTAGCATGACATTGACTGTTGCGGATGCTGACGGTTCCAACCCTAAACAAGTTAAGTTGACGAACCTTGCTTCTAAAGAGCAACAAGATATTAATACTACTAATATCACAAATAACACTAACAAAATCGCTAAAGGCTTGAGCTTCCAAGGCGATAATAATGTTAAAATTAATAAACAACTTGGCGATACTTTAGGTATTACTGGTGGCGCTACAGGTGATTTATCTGACAACAACATCGGTGTTGTAGCTAAAGACGGCAACCTTAATGTTAAGTTGGCAAAAGACCTAACCGGTTTGAACAGCGTAACTGCAGGTTCTGTTCGTGTAGGTAAACATAGCGACAATAAAAACTATGTAACTGGTTTGGACAACAAAGAATGGAATGTTCAAAACCCTACAATCACATCTGGTCGTGCAGCAACTGAAGATCAGTTGAAAAAAGTGTCTGATGAAATCAAGACTACTAATGCAGCGAAAACAGATTACCGTTTGATTAACAATACAAATTCTGCAGATGGTTCTTACTCTGTAGAAAACAATAAAGTTGATTTGAAAGTTAAAGATGAAGCTCATCCTAACAACCCTGCTAATACGGTAACAATCAACAATATCGCATCCAAAACTGAATTGGATAAATTGACAGAACGTGCTGTTAAATATGATCTTAACGGTACTACTGTTAATAAAAACAAGGTTACTTTGGAAGGCCAAGGCGGTACAACAATTACTAACTTGAAAGCCGGCGAAGTATCCTCTACTTCTACAGATGCTGTAAATGGCAGCCAATTGCATGATGTAAAAATCGAAGCAGGTAAACATTCAAAAGTAACTGTTTCCGATGATAACCTCAAATTGACAACTACTCCTGCTACAAGCACTGAAGGTGCTAAATATGATCTTCGTTTGAACAACAAAGTGACATTGGGTAGTGGTAACAATCAAGTAGTTCTTGATGGTACTGCAGGCAGAGTGACTGCTGGTGCTGTTGTAATGGGTGCTCAAACTGTTCAAAATACGAAACATGCAAGCGAAACTGGTAATTATGTAACTAATTTGAGCAATAAAAACTGGGATTCCACATCTATCGTATCCGGTCGTGCTGCGACTGAAGATCAGTTGAAAAAAGTTAGCGAACAAATTACTCAACAAGGTAGCAGTGCAACTGACTATCGTCTTGTAAGAAACTCCAGCGCTGACGGCTCCTACAAGGTAAGCGACAATGGTGAAGTATCCTTGACTGTAGAGGATAAAAACCATGCAGGCGTTAAAGAGCAAGTTACAATCAATAACATTGCATCCAAATCTTCCGTAGATAAATTGACTGATCGTGCAGTTAAATATGACATCAATAACGGTGTTGTTGATAAAACTAAGGTAACATTGGAAGGTGCTGACGGCACTACAATTACAAATGTAAAAGAAGGTGCTGTAACAGCTACATCTAAAGATGCTATCAACGGTAGCCAATTGTTCAAGACTAAAGAAGAATTGATCAATAAAGGCATGAAATTCGGTGGTGACTCCGGTAACGTAATCAATAAAAAACTTGGTGAACAAGTAAACGTTAAAGGTGGCATTACAGACGCATCCAAATTGACTGCTGAAGATAACATCGGTGTTGTATCTGATGGCTCTAATGACTTGAAAGTTCGTTTGGCTAAAGACCTTAAAGGTTTGAACAGCGTAACTGTAGGCGATACAAAAGTTACTTCCAACGGTGTAACTATCAGCAATGGTGCTACAAACAATGCATCTGTATCTCTTACTAAAACTGGCTTGGATAATGGTGGTAACAAGATTACTAACGTTGCTCGTGGTACAATCGACAGCGATGCAGTAAACTTGGCACAATTGAAAGAAGTATCCAACAGCGCATCTGCAGCAAACACGAAGGTAGCTGAAGGTAAAAACATTAAAGTTGATGAAAGCATCGATAATGTAACTAAAGCTAAAACATATACTGTAGGCTTGAAAGATGAAGTAACATTAGGTGCAGGTAACACAGCTATAAATATCAACGGTACAACAGGTATCGTGAAAGCTGGCACTGGTGATAATGCTGTGACTATCAATGGCACAAATGGTACTATCAACTCCGGTAAAGTAACTATCAATGGTACTACAGGTACTGTTAACGAATTGACTAACAGAACTTGGAATCCTAAGGCTATTACTAATGGTCAAGCTGCGACAGAAGATCAATTGAAAGTAGTAGACAATAAAATTGATACTACAAAAACTGAAATCGTAGAAAAAGGCTTAAACTTCCAAGGTGACGCAGGAACTGCAATACATAAAGACCTTGGTCAAACATTGAAAATCTCTGGTGGTCAAGCTGATGCTTCTAAACTTTCAGAAAATAATATCGGCGTAGTTAATAACAACGGCGTATTGAATGTTAAACTTGCTAAAGATTTGACAGGCTTGAACAGCGTAACAACTGGTGCTACAACTATTAACAACAATGGTTTGACAATCGGTGGCAACACATTTGTTACAAGTAATGGCTTCAATGCTAACGATACTCAAATCACAAACGTGAAAGCTGGTACAGAGGATAACCATGCAGTTAACCTTAAACAGTTGAAAGAAGTATCCAACAACGCAGCGGCAGCTAAAACTGTTGTAAAAGCAGGCAAAAACATCAATGTAACTGATTCTGAAGATCCACTTACTAAAGCTAAGACTTATACAGTTGGCTTACAAGACACAGTAACATTGGGTTCCGGCAATACAGCTGTTAATATCGACGGTACAAAAGGTATTGTGAAAGCCGGCGAAGGCAACAATGCTGTAACTATCAACGGTACAAACAGCACAATTACTGCTGGTAACGTAGCGATTGACGGTGTAACAGGCAATATCAATTCCGGTAAAGTTCTTGTTAACGGTGCTAAAGGTACTGTAAACAACTTAACAAATATCACTTGGGATGCTAATAACATCACAAGCGGCCAAGCTGCAACAGAAGATCAATTGAAAGTTGTTGATAAGAAAATTACTGACAATGGTAGCAACTTGACTAAGAAGGGCTTGAACTTCAAAGGCGATGACGCTACAAGCATTCATAAAGATCTTGGTGAAACATTGGATATCAACGGTGGCATTTCTGATGCATCTAAATTATCCAACAATAACATCGGTGTAGTATCTGAAAACGGCAAGTTGAACGTTAAACTCGCTAAAGAGTTGACTGGCTTAACAAGCGTAACAACTGGTGCTACAACAATTAATAACGAAGGTTTAACAATTGGTGGTAAGAAATTTGTTACAGCTAACGGTTTTGATGCTAACAACACACAAATCAAAAACGTAAAAGCTGGTACTGATGGTAATGATGCAGTTAACTTGAATCAATTGAATGAAGTTAAAAATGCGTCTAACACTACAGTTGAAGGTAGCGAAAACATCAATGTTAACTCCACAGTAGATCCTAATACACAAGCTAAAACCTACAAAGTAGCATTGAAAGACAATGTAACTTTAGGTTCTGGCAATAATGCAATCAACATCAACGGTACTACAGGTATCATAAAAGCTGGTGACGGTGCTAATGCTGTAACTATCAATGGTACAAACGGTACTATCAACTCCGGTAAAGTGACTGTTAACGGTACTGCTGGTACTGTAAATAACTTGACAAACATCACTTGGGATGGCAAAAACTTCACAAGTGGTCAAGCTGCAACAGAAGACCAATTGAAAATTGTTGATAAGAAAATCACTGACAACAGCACTGACTTGACTAAGAAAGGCTTGAACTTCCAAGCTGACTCTGGTGAATTAATTCATAAAGACCTTGGTCAAACATTGGATGTTGTAGGTGGCATTTCTGATAAAGCTAAATTGTCTGATAACAACATCGGCGTTGTATCCGAAAACGGTAAGTTGAATGTTAAACTTGCAAAAGATTTAACAGGCT
>OBUS01000130.1_pt1 | contig 82232 bp, 74 predicted proteins | sample 1475921 | NCBI WGS metagenome assembly OBUS01 (sample SAMEA2579948, study PRJEB22360) | human gut metagenome | reverse complement strand
TTTTAAATGAGTGTGGAATTTACTTCTGCACTGGAATTTACTTTTTCAAGTTAGCTTATTCAACTGTATTTTTACCAGCCATATCATCCATATATTCCTCAAATTTTCTCCTAATAATCATATATTTATTACTTACCAACAATTGTGGCTTTTACCATCTCTATTTCTTAAGCATCCAACCTTGCTCCCTTAGTAGTAAAATTGGTATTAAAATTAAAGAACTTACTACTGAGTATTTGTTGTGTCTGCTCTCACAGTTTTTACTAGTGACGCTAATTCTGAAAATGGAAGCACTTTTCCTGTGTTACCTATTTCTATTTTTTTAATGGATGTCCCCCAATATTTAAGAATATTTCCAACATACAACCATCTATAATGTTATAATTATCATCCATGACCAATTCCGGAATTTCAGATTCTGCGCACAAATGGCCATCACAAGTTCCATCTAACCAATGCTTATCGTCATGGACAAACTTTAAAAACTTACGCATTTGTTCTCGCGTTAGCGCTTCTATGGTAACACTGTCATTTACCACCACCCCGGCAAGTTCAAAGCCAAATGGATTTTTATGAAGCACATCATCGTCCACAGCCATTTGAAAGGCTGGTCTCAATACGCCACGCACTGTTTTTACTGTACTATACCTTTTTCCATCCTGCTGCAGCTTTATCAAAAACAGCTTTGCGTCCGAAGTTTTTACATCTCCTACTTTTCCTGATTTCTCCTGTTCTGATATCAGCATAAAGCCTTCCGCTAAGTTTGTCATTGTACTAACAGTTTAAAGGAAAATCCCCATAAACGAACAATATCCCCGTCAATGACGAGGATATCTTCTATGCTGGTGTGCAGTAATCTGCTTAAGATTACAAAATTGTCTAAGCTCGGTAATGATCTACCTGAAATCCATTTGTAGACTGCTTGTGGATTTTCAAATCCCATAGCATTCTGCACGTCTTTCACGGTATAACCATTTTCCACGAGCAGTTTCTTAATCTGTCTTCCTGTTTCTTTTTGCAGGACCTGCAAATACATTGGTTCCATCTCTTTGTACCTCCGTAATTTTCTTCCATCCCGAATCACAAGTTTACCTGTAGATGATTAGTATAACGGATTCTATTACTAATTGCATTAAACTTTTGGTTTAAGATTTACTAATAACTCAATCCCACAGGTCATAGAAATATTGTTTAAGCATATCTATAGCTTCATCCTTACACTTTCTTCTATATTCTTCCAAACGCTTTTCTTCTTCGCGATATTTATCGGAAATCTCTTTATACTCAGGCAACTCATCCATAAAATGAATTGTTCCTCCGCCACCGTGCTTTCTATTTTCCTCTAATTCTTTCTCAGTTTGAAGTTTATTTCCAAATAATCCAAATCGTTCCGTAAATTCATTCATTGCTTTGAAATGCTCTTCATCAAATGGATTCTTTTGTGAGCATGTATCTTTCTCCGCTTCTCGCCATAAAAATATCATTTTGTCTAGAATGCAATTCCACTCCTCATGGCAGGTATCATTTACAAGAATTCCATTTTCATTGGTATAGTTTTCTCCCAAATATCCTGGTGAACCCGTTCTTGTATCTTTCAGTGTTTGCAGCATATCCGGAATAAGCGTCTGAAGAAAAGAAAACATCTCCCAAACATCACAATCACAATAGCCCCTTGTAATACGCTGTTTACTCCACTTTACGCATTTAAAAAAATGTTTTATTTTTGCCAAGATTTTGCTTTTCTTTCCGAGACCTGACATAGCAAAATCATATTTATTCCATATATTCATTGGGTCTCTTACTTCATAGCTTTTGCTTCTTCTCATTCCAATCCATCACTTTCTATTTTTCAAAGCTTATTGATAATCTAGTTTTCTATGTAGAAACTCCTCTATATCCTCAAACATTATCTGAACCTTATCTCTTACCCTTGATGTATGATAATGCCCAGCATACCACCATTTGTAATCCAGCTTGCTTTGTCAATTTTATCTGATATCTTCTTTACTAGTAGGTCTCTTTCGTCAAGAGCCTGTGTTACTAACATCTTTTCGCTCATAAAAAATCCTCCCTTAAAATTATCTCTTAATATAATTCTAAGGGAGGATTCATGTAATGTCATTGAACTTGTAGTTCAAAAATTATGCTGCATTTAATTCTCTCATTTTCTTATAGTAGGTATAAACTCTTCTCTCCTGATCCGTAAGACATGCATCCATTTGACTTTTTGTTCTTCCAGCATTTCCGCAAACAATTGAATCCATAGGAACTTGAAGCATTTTGCTAATTGCATACAGATTATCGACTGTTGGCATACTAACGCCATCCAACCATCGATAAACACTCTGCACACATCCAAACCCTAAATATTCTTGAATATCTTTTGGTTTTACTCCTCTCATATCCATAATTCTTCGAAGATTAACACCTGTTTCTTTTTTATTAATTGTTGGAAACATACTATCGCCTCCTTTACACTAAATTCTTGTTCTACTCAGTTCTTACACATACTTTCTTCCCCGAAAAAGCAATTCCAAACTTCAAGATTTCCGTAATTCCATCCTCTTTCATTTCAGAATCGTATCGCAACTCACCAATTTGCTTTAATGCTTCATTAGACCATTTTTCAAGCTCAACATCGCTTAATTTTTCTTTCCACTTTAATTCCAAAATAATACCAGGATACCTTTTTTCTCTTGGAATTAAAGAAACATCAAATCTGCCATCTCCAGATTCTCGGTTCGATTTAATCTTATACTGATTATCCATTAATGCTATTAATCCTAGCATCAAACCATGATAAAATCCTTCAGCTCCACCATCGAAGAAGCTAATTGATTTATCCATATATTCCCCCATAGCGCTCTGCAACTTCTTGTAATCATTGGCATAAAGACTTTCTGCAATCTTATTTGCTGTAGTCCTTGTAATTGCTCCAGTTTGCAAGAAATGTGACAAGATTTCACTCTTATATACAGCTGCAATCTCTCTATTTGGAATTGATACTTCACATAAATATGAACCATCTGCTTGCAGTTCCTTTTTAGGAGTTTTCAAATAGCCAGCAACCAACAATAAGCTATAAATATTTGCTGGATCCTCCGCAAGCGATCTATACACCACATTTTGATCAATTCTTGCAACTACTCTTTCTCCTTGCAAAAGGTCATATAATCTTTCTGTAATATCATCTGTAGCCACTCTTAGTACATCATCAAGGATTTCATTTTTTCCTGTATTTACCCAATATACTTGAGGAAGGCATCCCTTGGAAATATAGTTGATTACAGACCATGGATTATATATTTCTTCGCTACCAAACAAATATCCATCGTACCAGTCTTTAAGTTCCTCCTCTTTATCTGATACTCCATAGTAACTGAGCATTGCTTTCACTTCAGATTCTGTAAATCCAAAAAAGCTATCGTATTCTTCATCCATTACGGAGTTCACTGTTAAATTATTTAGACCACTAAAGATACTTTCCTGAGCAATACGCAAAATTCCTGTTAGGAAACCATAGGATAAATTCTTATTATCCTTAAATGCTCCTGAAAAGAAATTTCTCATGAATCCAATAATTTCATCGTAGAAATCCTTAGAGTATCCATCTTGAATCGGAGTATCATATTCATCAATAATGATTACTGGAGCCTTATCATAATGTGAAGCAAGCATTTTAGATAGTCTTTCTAGCGAAGAAGTAAGCTCCACTTCATTAGCTGTAGCGCTAATAATCTTTGTAAAATACTCCTTCTCATATTGTGAGAGCTTATCACTATTTAGTAGCTCTTGATGTCTTCCATACTCTTCTTGAAGTAGTCCCCTTATTTTATCTATTGTTGCGTCCCAAGTATCAAATTTAACATCCTTAAAAGTTAAGAATATGACTGGATATTTTCCTTGATGTGAACGATACTCTTCTCCACATTGCCAAATATTTTTATCGGCAAAATACTTACTAGTATTCTTATCTGATATTTCAAAGAACACTCTGAGCATATCCATATTCAAGGTCTTTCCGAATCCCCTTGGTCTCGTAAACAAAGATACCAATGGCTTTTGATCCAAGAATTCTTTGATTAATAACGTCTTGTCGACATAGTAATATTCTTCCTGCGCACGAACATAGTCAGAGATGCCGATTGGTAATGGTTTAACTTCTGCTTTCGCAACCATATCTTTCTTGATGTATTTTCCATTAGACACTCTTCCATCCATTGGCTTTGGAGAGTCGTCTGGAATTAACCAAGATCCTTTTTCTTTTATTGCACCCTGTATTCTTCCTTTTTTGCACATATCATTTACGGAACGTGGAGAAACATTCCACTCTAAAGCCTTTTCTTTACAAGTTTTCATATATATCAGCTCCTGTCATTCGCAATATTATTCCTCATCTTACGCAAATTATACCTCAGTAAAGCGCAAAAAGTCAAATCAATTCGATATTTTGCGTTTAATTATTGCGTTTGTTTAATGTTTTGCGTCTTGTATTTTTCGGCACTTTTATTTTGTTTTTTTCAGTCCACAAACTTGTTTGTAGCATATTACTCAGACAAGTTTAACTCCACTGAAAAAGGACCAGCCCAGCTGATCCTCTCCCTCTATCACATCCCCATTGTAATTTATTCTTATATTCTGCTATTTTTACTTTGCAGCCAAAAGTACGGTTTCTGGGCAAATTATAGCATATTGTTGCAAGTCTATTCTTACAATTCCATCAGAAAATGTTCATGCAGCGCACGTTTCACCTGATCGAAATTACCTCGCTCCGGACATTGGATGGAAACAACCAATCCCTTCTCTGGGAGAATCGTCGTAATCTGTCCGAATGCGCCATCAGCACGATAGGATCCTGGATATGGACTGATCCAGAACTGATAGCCATATCCTACATGCCAGAGATCTGCAGATGGCTCGAAGGTAAATTTCGGGGTGGACACCTCCTTCACCCAGTCCCTGCTGACAATCTGCTCGCCCTTCCAGTTACCCTCAGCCAGATAGAGCTGTCCCAGTTTCATCATCTCGGTACAAGTCAGATACATACCTCCGCCGCCATTCGGATGTCCCTGTGGATCATGCTCCCAGAGCGGCCATCCCATATCAAGGGGCTGGAATACCTTCTCATACAGATACTCTCCCATCCGCTTGCCAACTGCCCGTTCTACCATATGAGCAGCCAGAATACTGTCGGCAGAGGAATAGTAGAATGCACTGCCTGGCTCCACAGGAACCGGCTGTGCCATCATATATTTCTCATAATCCGGTGCGCCTATGCCCGAACGTCTGTCCGCATTCATCAGAAGTGCCTTACCAAAGCCACTGGACATGCAGAGCAGATGTTTCAACTGAATCTTCTCCAGATTTGGATCCGGATTTGAAGGAAGTTTATCTTTAAACACTTCCGCCACATGATCTTCCAGGCTTAGTTTTCCCTCTTCTATTGCGAGTCCAACTGCTGTTACCGTAAAACTCTTGGTATGTGAATAAATATTTCTCGGTGCATTTGCTGCGTAGTGCATCTCACAGAGTACCTTGTTCTCATCTCCGACACTGATAGCTTCCAGCGGCAGATTGTGGCTGCTGACATAACGATGAAATTCCAAAAACTTCTCTTCCAGTAACATAATACCTCTATCCTTTCCGGCAAATCTCTGATGTCAGTCCGATATAACCGATGCGACGTGTCGCAAGGTTAAAACCAATCTATCTGACATCTCCAATCTGGTTCTATTATCTCATACACATCTCTGCATCTGTCGGCAGTGGCATCAGCGGTGCGGACGGCAGGGTCTGATACCAATAAGCAACACTGGTGTAATCATCGTAACGCGGTCCGGTCCAGCCCATGTTGTCGAGTGTCATACGAAACTTATTCTCAAAACGGATCGGGTCTGCAATATGGAAATGATACAGCAGGAATCTCTGCTGTCCGTTATAGAATTCCCGGTTGTCTCCATAGATTGCATACATGCCGGTATATAAGCCGCTGAAGGTCTGATAGTTCTTGATGATAATGTCATTTCCAAATCCATAGGAACCGCCGAAGTAGTCTTCAGTTCCGGTATAGTGGATAGACGGATACGGATCATCGTCCAGATACATGCGGGCTTCGCCTTCTACCCAACAGGTATTGTTGCCATTCATACCAGTTGCCAGAGTCACACCGACAAATTGTCCCCTGCCTTCGATTCCGTCAACGATTGTGTAGGTACGACCCTTCTGAACCGGGTGCTCTTGGCGATAGGTGGCATGGAAATAACCAGCCTCCGCCGGAATCTCCTGATAAGCTCCGGTGATAATATAATAAAGATTTTCATCCTTGTCACCACGGTTTTCCATCGTGATCCGAGCTCTCTTATGGAACGGCATCTCAAAATAGCTGTTATAGCCGCGACCAGGAGCTACCAGCATCATGGCAGAATTCAACACCGGATATTTGCCATCCCGGTCCACGAAATTTTCATCATAAGCACATCCGAAGAATGCAGAGAGCGGAGCTTCCACAGACGGATATTCCTGATCATCCCAATACATACGGATGATAAAATGGTGCCCTACATATCCGGTAAACCACATATGCTGGATCACACCCGGTCCTGCAGCATCTACCAGAGTTACGGTTTCCCCTGCAGGAATCGTCACGGTCGGACGAAGCTTGGTGCAGTCACCGCCCTGGGAACCACCTGCGCGTACACCGGTTGGATTCTCTGCGGAAAATGCAAACGTTTTGGAGTTCTGGATCATACAATAGTTGTTCATATTCTTCTCCTCTCTGATCAAACCTGGATCATCTGAAATTATTGCTTACTACGCTATCGCGTTTCTCAATTCACTATAAATTCACTATAACATTTATCTCCCATGAAGTGACGGAATTACAGAATCATTCCGTCTGCGCCTTCTCATTTTCTTCCCGGATAATCTCCTTTATTCAAGCGCTTAAACTGATTATACCATAAATCTATGAACAAAGTTTATCTGTAAAGAAAATTGATACAGAGTTTTTCAAAATCGGTCCATCTGCTCCCCGCAGGAACTTCTTTCACCACAAATCATATTCATTTTTATCGAGGACAGTCCGGTTAACAAATTCCAACCCGAAAGCTTTGCTTTTAGGTTGTCGCGGTACACTTGCGCAAAATAGGGGTACAAATACCATTCTCATTCCCCAAAAGCCTTGATTTTAAGCCACTTCAGACAAAAGTACGGATTCTGCCGTGGCAGATGAAAAGTACTTTAATCATTGTTTTGTTTCTCCTTAATTTGCCCGGAAACGCCCTGTTTTGCAAGGGTTTCTGGGGTTATTGTGATATGCTCTGAAATTACAGATTGTGACAAATCAGAGTAGAATTTAGCATGTTGTTACTACCTGTTAGTAGTAAAATTGGTAGTAAAAGATTATGCCTTACTACTAAGCATTTTTTCATTCTCCCAGACATCTCTTCTAATATTGCTTCCATCTGGGCACTGTTCTAAACACTGACCTAAAGCTTGGTAATGATCTATATAATAGCATTCTCTCGAAGCCATAAACTGAATATCTTTATAATAGTTTTCATAATTAAACATTATTTGTTCAATCACTCGTACTTCTATTCTTTTATGCTTATCATTTAGTGCCTCAATCACCTTATCATTTTGTAATAATCCTTTTCTAAGTTTAACAAAATGTGCATCATCGCCTTTCAAAAATCTTTTATAGATATTGACTGTTCTTCCTACATATGCACAATATTCCGTCTGCTGTTTATTATCAATAATGAAAATACCATATATCCCTCTATTCTTTGTACCATCTATAATTCCTCTTTCAAAAACAATCTTGTTATTTCCAAGAGTGTCTATCCATTTTAACGTAAGATTTTTATTATCCATAGAATTCCTCTTTATTTAATACTAAAATGAAAATTGTACTGTGTGCATCCCTTACGGTAATTTTATCGTGAGAATCAAGCAAAATTTATAAATATCTCACCATTACAACATGTCTTTCTTTATAAAAAAATTTGTACAGAGTTAACTTCCTTATCACAATTTAACAAATAAGTTATACTGCGACATATTTATATTTATGATAACGCAAAATAGAGTTTTCTAAACAATCACTATCCATATGAAGTTCCCCAACCTTATCTTTATTTATTATAACTTCAATTGATGTAATTCCATCAAAATGTTGACCAATTGTTTTAGAAGGCGACAACATTATTTCAATATCACTATCATTCTCAAATTTTATATCTTCTACCCAATATTTCTTAATATGTATGCCATCACTGTCAAACTCTGCATAAAGTACAATGTCCTGTTTATTCTCGCACTCTCCCATAGCATGCCCATCAACTACCATTTTCCCTACATGGTATCTATTACAAACAGGCTCTGAGTTTTTTAACACAAAATCAACGCTCTCCATCACATCAATATATAATCCAATAAAATTTTCATAATATCCAATCAATTCACTTGTACTTTTTGACTTATATATATTACCACGATACTTAAAATCAGGAATCCGTATATCTCTTTGTCCAGAAATTACATCCGCAAATGATGAACCTCCATATAAGTCAAGTGTATGTTTTCCATAATTATATACAGAACGTATATAGCAAACAATCTCATTCTTCCATAATTTTTCTACATAGCTATTTATCTGTGGCATTTTTTCTAATTTTCTATGCATACTTCCTTCAGTAACGGCTTTCTGTTTCAGTCCTAAATTAAGTGACGCATTAATATATTGCAACAAACAATCTAGTGAATTTGAAATATGCGATACCCACTCCAATGTCAATTTGTTCAAAATTGTATGAGCATTGTAATTCCATCCCAATACCTCTACGCTATTATAAAACGGATTTTTTTCACCCTCACTAATATTCTTTTTCCCTATGTCTTCATAAAGTTTTGCAGTAATGATGGCATAGTTTAAGTATAATTGTGATGAATATAAAAACTGACGTGCATCTAAGACACATTTTTCTCTCAAAAAATTTTCATATTCTTTTCCTTGATAGTATTTCATTTTGTCTGTATATTCTTGTTTCATTAAAATACATCCTTGTCTTAAATTTAATATAAACATTATATCGTCATTTTCACTTCTTTTCCATAGAAAAAACGCCCCCGCCTAAACCAGAGCGTTACCTATCTTCCATTTTAAATTACCTTAAACATCTTCTGTGACATCAGTTTCTCTTTCTTCTGCTCAACCTCTGCCTGTGCCTTCTTAAACTCTTCCATCCGTTTCAATTCTTCCTCAGCATCATCAAATCCGATATGCGTGTACACATTCATCGTGACTGATATATCCGAATGCCCCATGAGATACTGCAGTATCTTTGGATTCATTCCCGATTTTGCCATATTTGAGCAATAGGTGTGTTGGCATACATGAGGTGTGATGTTTGGCATCTGCACCCAGTAGATGTCATTGTATCTGCCGACCATATGGTTGAATCAGTGTTGCCAATGCATTGCAACAAGTGGCATTCCATTATCATCATAAAATAGAAATCCGCTATATCCGTCTATGGATTTCTCTACTTTTGGTGCATTTCTGTCCTCGATAATTGCCTGAAACATCTGTGCCACATCCTCTGTGATTGGCAATACCCTTGTTCCAACATCCGTCTTTGTGGTTTCTATAATATATTGCATATCCGATGTTCTCTGCAACTGATGGTCAATATTCACAGCTCTGTTCTGCAAATCAATGTCCTTCAGTGTCAGTCCACAAAATTCTGATATTCGCATTCCCGTATGAAAGAGTATGTACACCACTTCTGCAATTCTGTTTAATGGTTAATAGATGTTCTTACAAGCCATTCTTTATAAGCTTCAATCGGAATCAGAATTCTTGCTCCGATTCGTATTGTCGGAAATCCCGGTGTCTTTACCAGTTCATATGCCTTTGGCAGGCTGATTCCCATCTGTGCAGATAATTCCTGTACACTCATAGTTGTTTTTCCAGAAGATGTTGCTCCTTTCGTAGATTTTGTTGCGTCCGTCTCTTCAATGGTCATTTCTCTGCTATCGCTCATGGCGGCTACCAGTCCCCGCAGTAACAAAGGCTTGTTCATTTAGAACGGGATGAAATTGTCAAGGTACAAATCCGTTACATCATTTTGTGTAACTTTTTATTGTTTTCATGAATATTTTAAGCTATAATGTAACCGAAGTCCAAAAACTGACGGTAACGCTAACGGTTACGAATTAACGATTGGAATGAGGTATGATATGCCATTAAACTGGAATGATGAAATGATTCCATCAGAAGCAGATAAAACAACAGATATATTAGGATTTAAAGAAATCGGTGGTATCGGGCAACTGATTTACCACCCTTTCCGATTCAAGAAATATGAACTTGATATTGATAAAAGCGATAATTATTGTGCAACACCATTTTGCCGCCCCGGATATGAACCCATCTTTCCTAAAGAAGATTTTCTTTCGGGACAGGGACTGCTTGCCAGCCTTTGCAATCTGGCAATGCAGATAAACAGCTTTGATAATAAAATTCCATATACGCAGCTCATCATGGAATGGTGTACAAATAATATGCATCCATATAATATTGATTTCATCTATTCTGAATTGAATGAATCTTTCGATATAAATAGCTTCGATGCAGAAATGGTAGAAAGAGACGGAACATTTGAGATTAACACCTTCCTAGATGATCTTGGGAAATTATATAATGCAGTCATGTTTTATGTTGCTCTCGAAGGTGTCTGTATTGCCGATGACGAATCTGCATATGATTTATCCAAAGAGGGAAAATACTTTGAGGGCTACTCTTTCTTTGATAAATATAAGCATCCTATCGTTGCAATACCGGATAACTTAGATTATGGGGATGCAAAAGGAAATCTCATAGAAGAAATGCGAATTGATAATGAGTACATTAAAAATCATCCGGCAGAAAAACCTCCAACCGGAGAATTTGCTACTACACCATATGACGATTACGATGAATTACGGAGTGCGCTTATTAACATTATTCCGGAATTTACCATGAAATTAAAGGTAGATTCCCCTACTAACCGATTAGAATTTTCTACCGATATTAATTCTGTGTTTGATATTGCATGGCTGACACTTGCAAGAATGCTTTCTGAAGCCCCTGCGCCAGAAGATAAAGGGAAACCTGATAATCGTCCAGAAGGAATTATGATTCGTTGCCGAAACTGTGGTAAATTCATAATACGAAAGAGCAACCGACAGGAATTTTGTGATGCCGAAGAATGCCAGAAAGTTCGAAATGCCAGAAAGCAAAAAGCCTATCGTGAGCGAAAAGCCATTGAAAAGGCTCAAAAAAGCAAGAAAAATGCACATTAATTTATATAATTTGGCGGAAAGACAAATAAGTAGTGATATTTACTGTAAGCCTATTATATGTGATTATGTGCTATGATATTATATAAAATATGTTAAAGGACACCGGAATCCCCCTATGCAATTTCGCGAAAAAACGTGTGTGATGGGGCATCGGTCTTTAGGAGGAAAAAGAAACAGAGATAATACTCCCCCACGGGATAAGTAGACGGAGGTAGCTTTCAATGATAAAGAAAGAAAATCTTAAACAAGTTCTTCTTGCATTAAATTATATAAAAAAGGCACATAAGGAAGAATATGTTAAAGAATGGATTAGTTTTGACTGTTGTATTTCAGTAAATTTTAAAAATGAAAAAATTATATATCCAGAAGACAAGGGTATGATTATACATCGTAAAACAACTTGTAATTTTAGTGAACCAGAAAATTTTGTCGTACTTGAATGTATAACAAGCCTTCTAGATAAAGGTTACAAACCAGAGCATATTGAGCTCGAAAAACCTATGCCTGGAGGACATGATGATACCGGTGGATTCTGTGATATCCAGGTAAAAGATAATACCGGAAAAACCTTCTTGCTAATTGAGTGTAAAAAAGAAAATGAGTTTGAAAAGTTCTGGAAAAAGACATTAGCTGACGGCGATCAACTATTCAGATACTATAATTCATATCGTTCGGCACAAGCTCTTTGTTTATATATGTCAGATTTTACTGACGATAATAAACTTAAGCGATATACAAATATTATCTCTATGGTTGATAACGAAGAGTATTTGCAAACTGACAAATCATTAATAAGTTTTAAAGATGTTCAATCGGAAAATGGTGATAAGGAAGATTATTTTAAAGTATGGAAAGAAACTTACCAACAAGATTATGCAACTAGTGGTATTTTTGAAAGTGATATTGACGCCTATACTGTTGGAAAAAATAAGTTTACTGTAGATGATCTTGAAGAGGTCGATAATGACTCAATTCAAAAGAAATATCATGAATTTGCTACCATATTAAGACAGCATAATGTCGGAAGTCACGAAAATGCTTTTGATAAATTAATAAATCTTTTTTTGGCCAAAATCGTAGATGAAACTATAAACCCTTCCGAATTACAATTTTATTGAAAAGGTGCTGCTTATGACGACTATTATAGTTTACAAGACCGACTTCAAAAATTATATAAAGAAGGAATGGAAAAATTCTTAGGCGAACAAGTTACATATATTGACCAGAAACAAGTAAGCGATGCATTTCACTTATTCAAAAATGATCCTGATGCTACCAAACGTACTGTACTAAATTATTTCAAGCAATTAAAGTTCTACACCAATAGTGACTTTGCATTTCTAGATGTACATAATGAAGAACTATTCTATCAAAATGCAGTTATCTTAAAGAAAATAGTTAAGATGCTTGAGGATATTAAGTTGAAGACAGAAGAGCAAAATCAATTCCTAGGCGATTTATTCGAAGGTTTTCTTGACGATGGTGTCAAACAAAGTGAAGGACAATTCTTCACTCCACTACCTATTGTTAAATTTTTAGTATCATCCCTTCCACTCGAGGAAATAATACGTGATAATTCAGAAATACCAAAGGCCATTGATTATGCTTGTGGTGCTGGTCATTTTTTAACTGAATATGCATCCGCAATCAAGGAGTACATTGAAAAATACAAAAAAACACCTGTATCTGATTATTATAAAGAAATATATGGTATAGAAAAAGAATACCGCCTATCTAAGGTATCAAAAGTTTCAGCATTTATGTATGGCCAAGACGATATTCAAATCATATATGCTGATGCGCTTGCAAATAATGCTCGTATTTTTGATTCACATTTTAAAGTATTGATTGCAAATCCTCCGTATAGTGTAAAAGGATTTCTAGAAACATTAACCGATAATGAACGTTCAAACTATGAACTTTCAGCTTATGTTTCAGACATTTCAAAAAACAATAGCATAGAAACATTTTTTATAGAACGAGCAAAACAGCTTTTAGCTAGCGACGGCGTTGCTGCTATAATTCTCCCAACAAGTGTGTTGTCAAACGGAAATATTTACATAGCATGCCGCGAAATACTTCTAAAGTACTTTGAAATCGTTTCTATTGTAGAATTAGGAAGTGGTACTTTTGGTAAAACAGGAACCAGCACAGCTACATTGTTTCTAAAAAGGAGAAATACCAATCCTGATATATCCGAACATTATTTAAATCGTGTAAATTCATGGTTCAATGGCGATTCAACAAAAGATATTGTTTTTGATGACACAGATTATGTTTCAGAATACTGTGAACATTGTGGCATAGATTGTAACGAGTACACTAGCTGGCTTAAGGGTTCTGACCATCCAAACGCAGATATATTCGTCGAATACGAAAAAAAAGCTCAGGATAATGCAAAATACAAAGCTATTAAAAAGAAAAAAATAACAAAGAAATATACCGATACTGATAAAGAAGCTGAATTAAAAGCATTTATTGATATTTTTATAAAAGACTGTGAAAAAGAAAAGCTATATTATTTTCTTCTTTGCAAGAACAATTCTTGTCCTGTTGTTGTCGTTCAAAGCCCAACAAAAGCCGGAAAAGAAGATAAAAACCTTACTAAAGCATTCTTAGGCTATGAATGGAGTGGAGCCAAAGGAAGTGAAGGCATTAAGTATTTAGGTGTTAACAGTACCGAATCTGATGAAGATGAGCTTATTGTAGCAAATAAAGGAATAAAAAGTATAAATACACCTTTGTTTGACCCTATAAACATTAATAATCCAAATAAAATCAATCACATTATTAAGGAAAACTTTACAACAGGCAGTCCGGTAATCCCTTCTGACCTAGCACCATACGTCAGTACATATAATTTATGGGATATGCTTGATTTTTCACGTGCTGATTTTGATAAAGCTATTCGTACAAGTGGCGTTGAATCAAAATTCGCTCCAATAGAAAGCAAATACCCAATTGTTTCAGTTGATAAATTAGCTAAAATATCAAGAGGTGCCTCACCTAGACCGATAGAAAAGTTTTTAACAGAAGATGTAAACGGTATCAATTGGATTAAAATAGGTGATGTTGCTGTCGGTGAAAAATACATAACACACACTGCTGAAAAAATAACAAATGAAGGTGCTAAAAAATCAAGACGTGTAAAACCTGGAGATTTTATTGTATCTAATTCAATGAGTGTTGGTCGTCCGTATATTTTGAAAATTGATGGCTGTATTCATGATGGATGGTTATTATTATCAGAGATTTCTTCAGATGTTGATACTGAATATTTTTATTATGTGTTATCATCTGAAATTGCGCAAAAACAACTTTTTGATAGTGCGCGTGGCGGTGTAGTCAAAAATTTAAATACTACACGAATGTCTACAATAAAAATACCTCTTCCACCTATGCCAATTCAGCTCAATCTTGTTAAAGAATGTAATAAAATCGAAGATGAAATAAACACTCTACGCAAGGCAGTCTCGGATAAGCATGCAAATATTAATTTAATTATAAATGAACTATTTGAGACCACCACAACAACCTACAAGTTATCAGACAAAAGCATATTTGACTTATCGATAGGAAGAAGAGTTTTAAATAAAGAAGTAAGCGATGCATTCTCTATCCCAGTCTATAGTGCCAATGTATTTCAACCATTCGGATATATTGATAGACAATTGTTAACAGATTTTTCGATACCTTCTGTTGTATGGGGAATTGATGGTGACTGGCAAGTAAATATATTCAAAGAGAATTATGAATTCTATCCCACTGACCATTGTGGTGTTATGCGAATAAAAACTGATATTCTTTTACCAAGAATTGCAGCTATTGCACTACAATTAGAAGGCGAAAAAAGAGGTTTCAAGAGAAGCTATAGGGCTTCATTAGATAGAATCGAAAGCATTTCAATCAAAGTACCTGACATTAACAAGCAAAAGAATGCAGATGTCCAGATATCTACTATTGAAAAAGAAATTACTGAAGTAAAATCAAAAATAGAATTGTTAGAATCAAAACGAATGGCTCTTATTAATGACTCTCTATTATAAGAACAATAAAGCCACAATCTGGCAGCTATTAAGCCCGGATTGTGGCTTTCTCTATTCAAAGTCTTGTATATCTGCCATCGCTCTGTAGTCAGTTACTACTAAGGAATATGCCCATTTTCTTCCGCTATTCTGCCTCATCTGCCCTGTGCCTTAGTAGTCGAAACCGTAGTATTTCCAAGGCTTTCCGCCATATTTTGCCCTGTGTTGCCCCAGTCTGCGAAGGTATGCATTATCATAAAACTGGAGTGCCGTGGCAAATGAAAAGTATTTTTATCATAGTTTTGTTTCTCCTTGTTTTGCCCGGAAATGCCCTGTTTTGCAAGGTTTTCTGGGATTCGTGTAGTTTGCTCTGAGATTACAGATTGTTGTAAATTGGAGCAGAATTGAGCAAGTTATTACTACCTGTTAGTAGTAAAATTAGTAGTAAAACGAAATTTCTTACTACTAAGAGTTATACACATTATCATCAATTACAGGTATACTGCCATTAATAATTTCAGAAATATATTGTGAACTAATCTGATATTTTATTTCAGTAGGTATCCCCTTCAAGAATAATGGTGCCGGAAATGCAATAATTGAATTATGTTTTATATAATCCATCTGTAACTTAACGACTCTCTTCTCGCCTTTTTCAAATATCTCATATCCTAATGCGTCTGCATATGCATCTGTATATTCTTTCTGATAGTCTCTTCGATTCAGTCCTAACAAATCTAGGTCATTATTAATAGGTATAAAATGTGGCATTCTCTTAATTGAGTCATCATAGGAAAGATAATCCGCACATCTATTTATCTCTAATAATTTTGTTAAACTACATTCTTTAATTAAATATTCTGCATCTTTATCATCTAAAACAGGATGTTCCGACTTATCTAATAAATCACCTTTATCAAAATATAATAGGATTTCTACATCTTCATCAATTGCTGATCCATTATTTTCAAGTGCAAGATATAAACATTTAATTCCATTAAAAGCATTTGCTATAGATACCCAAGATATAAGTTCTAAAATCTGCTTTGACAATGAAGTTATCAATTCATATTTTTTCTTCTCATTTTTCCCTCCAACCAAGTTCTTTCTTCCTAAGACTGAAAGACTTGCAAATGTATTCTCTGATAAGCCTCCTAAGTCAAAGAAATCTTCTTCTAACTCAATAGACAACTGTTCAGCAGTTAAACTTACTGCTTGCTTAACACTTTCATGTATCTCAACTTTTTTATTAATTAATAACTGATTTTCCATCGTTGCAGAAGTATGTTCAATTTCCAATTTAGAAATAACATCATACTGTTGTTTTATCTTTTCCAATTTTTCTGGAACATTAATGTATTGATCCGTCTTGAATTTTCTAACTTTTACAATTTCTTCAATGGTATCATTTTCAGAAATCCCACGCACTATCAAATTAGGCGCATTTTGTTTTTCATTCTCTTCTATCTGCTTTTTTGACAGAAAATACTTTGTTAAATGCGAAAAGAATAACTTGCTAAACTCTTCTTCGCTGCTATATGTAAAATATATACCTTTATCTTTGTATTTTTCCTTAAACTCCTTAATTTTCTCATATTGTTTAACATCAAGACTGGAAGGTGAAATTGGCTTTTCAGCAAAATACATAAATACCTGCTTACCAGAATTAAGCATAATGTCTATTTCTTCTTCTGTACCCGAACCATATCTATCAGTAGGAGTTCCAAAACGAGTCCAAAAAACAGCAACTGCTGCATCACATTTCTTTACAAATTGCTCATTTAACAATTCTTGAGGCTTATCACCTGATTGCGAATATGAACTATTTCCCCAATGACGCACTTGTACCATTACTCCAAGTGTATCGGAGAATTTTTCATTAAATTCTTCCACGCATTCTTTTATCAAATCAATCTCACCTTGTACATCCCCTGGACAAGATATTAACAGATCATATCTAACTATACTCTTTGGCATAATATGCACCTCACAATTCTTATGAAAGTATAAATACTCAAAATATATTATATCTCCAAAGTCGACTTTTTTCCACCGAAAAAACGCCCCAGCCAAGCCGGAGCGTCATCTTTTTTCCATATTAAAATACCTTAAACATCTTCTGCGACATAGGTTTCTCTTTCTTCTGCTCAACATCCGCCTGTTCTTTCCTAAACTCTTCCATCCGTTTCAATTCTTCCTCAGCATCATCGAATCCGATATGCGTGCACACATTCATTGTAACCGATATATCCGAATGCCCCATGAAGTACTGTAATGTCTTGGGATTCATTCCCGATTTTGCCATATTCGAACAATAGGTGTGTCGGCATACATGTGGAGTAATGTTTGGCATACATGGTAGATGCAACGGTTGCTTTTATTCTTGTATCCAGTGCAGCTGCATTAAGAGCCATTCCACCCCAGCCACAGATTCCAATGATTCCTATTTTAGTTTTCTATATTCTTCATCACTTACCGGTTCAAGCCATTCATTGGAACTATTTTCGCCCGGCACTTCTATTGCCAGATGTGAAAACCATTTATCCGGTGCTGCGCCATGCCAGTGTTTCACTTCTGCCGGAATATTGATGCAGTCACCTGGCTTCATTTCTACAGCTTCTTTGCCTTCTTCCTGATAATATCCTCTTCCGGCAACACATACCAGGATCTGCCCGCCTCCACTTTTTGCATGATGGATGTGCCAGTTATTTCTGCATCCAGGTTCAAATGTCACATTAAAAATTCCAACCTGAGAAGTAGAGATCGGTGCAAGAAAACTTCTGCCGGAAAAATACTGTGCAAAGCCATCGTTTGGTGCACCGATTGGAAATGCCATCTCTTTAGCATGCGCACGCATCGCTTCCTCTTCGTATGGCAAATCTCCTTCACCTGCTTCCCACACTTCCTTTGCAAGATTGAAAACAGCCCATGCTTTTGGCCATCCTGCATAGAATGCAACATGTGTGATCACAGCAGCAATCTCTTTTTGTGTCACACCATGATTTTTCGCATTTTGAAGATGATATTTTAAAGAAGAATCCGTAATTCCGGAAGCCATCAGCGCAACCACTGTGATAATACTTCTTGTTTTTACGTCGATATCCTGGTTATTCCAGTTTTCGCCGAAAAGTACATCATCGTTAAAATGTGCAAATTCCGGTGCGAATTCACCAAGTGCATTTCTTCCTGCTGTCTGTACTATTTTTTCCATATTCTGTATACCTCCATAACGCTATTATTTATAAAGAGTTTACCCATTCACTGATTTCCTGTTTCGTTCCACAATTTAGCAGTCTGCCTTCTGTAATAACTGCGTCTGATGCAGATGACTGCAATTCTTTCACAGTGTTTCCAAATCCACTTCCTCCGGATGTTGCAAAAAGCACAATCTTTTTACCACTGAAATCGTAAGCTTCTAAAAATGTATTTATGATTGTCGGCGCAACATACCACCAGATTGGGAATCCCAGAAGGATCTCGTCATAAGAACTCATATCCATCTCTTTTTTCATAATCTCCGGTCTATATTTTTTATCACTCATTTCCACACTGCTTCTGGATTTTTTATTCATCCAGTCAAGATCAGGCTTTGTATATGGAACTTTCGGCTCAATCTCAAACAAATCCGCTTTTACTTCCTCTGCGATCATCTCTGCTACTTTTTTTGTTGTTCCGCTTGCACTGAAAAATGCCACTAATTTTTTACTCATAATAAAAAGCCCCTTTCTTTGCGTATTTTTCACAAAAAATAGATGTATAAGATTTACATTCATCTTACACATCTATTTTAAGCTCTATCACTTCATTATGTCTAATGCTTATATTGAATTTTGTTTTATGCCTGAAAAGCATTAATCTCCTCGATCATTTTACGGACTGCCAAAGAATATGGGATATTCCGTCGCCAGGCAATCACCGTACTGGTCGCGATTTCAGGAGAAATTCTTCGCTGTACAAGAATATCCTCTCGCCAATACTTTGCAGCACCTTCGATTGATATTGGATAGCCCAGTCCATTTGCCGCCATGACTCCTGCATTTGTTCCGAGATTACTTGTAAAAGCAATCTGAAGTTTTGAAAAGTCTTTTCCAAACCAATTGGCAAGTTCACTTTGAACACTCACTCTTTCGGGCAGTATCAATGGTTTTCCTATGAGATCTTCTTTTTTAATAAACTCTTTTTCTGCCAGTGGATCATCCGGCCGCATTCCAACACACCAGTGATCGCAATCTGTGATTCTGATATAATCCATCCCTTCAGTGTCCACCGGCTCCATGAATAATGCAATATCTACAAGTCCTTTGTTCATCATCTCATACACTGCATCTGCTGTTGCAGTATGCAATACAATCTGAACCAGCGGGTTTTTTTCTTTATACGTTTTACATATCTTCGCCAATGTCTCCACTGCCGCAAATTCACCGCATCCAATGGTTATAGTTCCCTCTACAACCTCTTCTTTTCCTTTCAGTTCCTCAATCGTCCTTTCCTCAAGATTAAGAATCTCCAGGGCACGCCTTTTTAATAAAATTCCCTCTTCAGTAAGCGAAATTTTCTTCCCGCTTCGATTAAATAATGTTACTCCAAGCGCCTCTTCAAATGCCACCATCTGTCTTGAAAGCGTTGGCTGGGTAATATGCAATTGTACTGCTGCTTTTGTAAAGCTCTGTTCTTTTGCTACTGTCAGAAAATAACGTAATAATCTTAATTCCATATCTCTATATTCCTACAAATTTTTCTTGTAACCATTCTATCATATTGCCTAAATTGTATAGTTCTTCTTTTTGATTATACTCAATTGCAATTCAAAATGATTTCGATTTGTTTTTATAAAGCCCTCTTTTTGTAACTTTGATATCTCTGTAGACATTGCTGCACGATCAATACAAAGATAATCTGCCAGCTGCTGCCTATCAAAAGGAATATCAAAAGATAACGACGAATGTCTGATAGATTCTGCCGACAGATATGATAATAGTTTATCTCTCGTCGTTCGCTTCCCAACATGTGTGATCTTATCGTTCAGAATCAGTATCTTATTTGCCAGGACACTGACCAGATTACGGATCAGCTTCTGATGATGCTCACATGCAGTTGGACAGGTAATCAGAAGTCTTTTGACATTTAAGAGAATAATCTCACAATCCTCATCTGCTACCACACTGATATTTAAGACAGCTCTCTGGCTTGCAGCATACGGCTCACCAAAAAAATCTCCTGCGTGACATTTTGACAAAATATTCCGATGTCCCCAGATGTCTTCTTGAATAATGAGGACGCAGCCGGACACCACAATCCCCATTACTTCGGTAATATCACCTGCTCTGAAAATATAAGAATCTCGCTTTTTAGAAATTGTTGTTGCGTTTACACAATGCAATATGGATAATATCTCGTTATCAGTTAGACCTTTAAAAAATGGACTGTTTCTTAGGATTGATAAATATTTTTGCAAAATAGTTCCTCCCTGTTGGAAATCAAACATACTAGTTGTATTTATAATACTATAATTCTAGCATAAACAAACGCTAAATACTATTGACGGAGGTTAAAAATGATAAGAAAGATTATAAAGATAGATAAAGAAAAATGTAACGGCTGTGGTGCCTGTGCATCTGCCTGCCACGAAGGCGCCATTGATATCATTGACGGAAAAGCAGAATTGGTGAGAGAACATTTCTGCGACGGACTGGGAGATTGTCTCCCTGAATGCCCTACCGGAGCCATCTCATTTGAGGAGAGAGAAGCACCTGCATATGATGAAGAAGCCGTAAAAGAAGCACAGAAAAAAATAGCTGCCAAAAACCGGGCAATGACCTCTCACTCCGGCTGTCCTGGATCTAAAATCATGCAGATCAGACGAACTGAAACATCTGAGCCTGTAAAAGCCACTTCAACCGCAGATTCAGGATCAAAGCTTCAAAACTGGCCGGTACAGATTAAACTGGCTCCTGTTAATGCACCATATTTTAACGGCTCAAAGCTTTTAATCGCAGCTGATTGTACTGCTTACGCTTATGCCGCCTTTCATCAGGATTTTATTCGAAACAAGGTAACTTTAATTGGTTGTCCTAAATTAGATCAAGTGGATTATAGTGAAAAACTGACTGCTATTATTCAAAATAACAACATTCAAAGTGTAACTATTGTCCGAATGGAAGTTCCTTGCTGTGGCGGTCTGGAGATTGCGGCCAAAAAAGCTCTTCAAGCTAGTGGAAAATTCATACCATGGCAAGTTGTAACAATAAGTATTGATGGAAAAATCATGGAATAAAGTCAGCAACCACCAGTTCAACTGGTGGTTTGCTATAGCCCCTCTATTAAGCCTCCCTGCACTTCTCATATGCAAAAAGTGCTGCACCAAGCGCTCCGCAAAGCTGTGCCTCATCGCAAATATACAGCTTTGCGCCGAGCTTTTCTTCAAGTGCATTTGTGATGCCTTTGTTCTTTGCCACTCCGCCTGTCATCATATACTCTCCCGGATTATCCTGCCCAAGCCTTGCTGCAAGTGCGCCTACCTTTGAAGCTACAGACATGTTTAGTCCGTGGATAATATCAGAAACAGCCTTGTTCTGTGCCACCAACGATACTACCTCAGACTCTGCAAAAACTGTACACATGCTTGAAATCACAATGTTTTCCTTCCAATCAAGTCCCATGGTGCTCATCTCCTCAAGTGAAAGTCCGAGTGTCCTTGCCATCATCTCCAGAAAACGTCCTGTTCCTGCCGCACATTTATCGTTCATCAGGAAATTCTTCACAGCACCATTTTCATCTATACTGATTGCCTTTATATCCTGTCCACCTATATCAATAACTGTGCGCACGTTTGGATTGAGATAATGCGCGCCCTTTGCATGGCATGTAATCTCTGTGATGCTGTCATCGCCGCTGTTGATGTATGCACGTCCATATCCTGTTGTTACAATCCTTACAATATCATCCTTTGATATACCGGCCTTTTCGACAGCCTTCTCCAGACTCTTTTCGGCGCTCATCATAGCTCCACCACCTGTCGGAATAATCATTGTAGATTTAATTTTTCCGTCCTGATCCAGTATCACCACATCTGTGCTTGTTGAGCCGCTGTCAATTCCTGCTACATAGTAGACTCCTGATTCCATCCTTCTTCTTGCCTCCTCGCTTATGCCTTTTGTAGGGTCCATGTCATCTGAGCCCTCTATTGTCTCTGCAAATGCCTGTATTCTTGTCAGAAGCTGACCGGCACTCTGGCTTGTAAAATCCGTCTCAAGCTTTAAAAGAGGCACCTTAATATTATTCTTTATGCTTGCATACTCAAAACCATAGTAATCGCAGAACTTTATCGTGTGATATATGATGCCCTTAAGACTTGGGTCTAAAAGGAGCTGGTTTCTTCTTGTATTATTGTTCATTCTGGCACATGGCATCTGTCCGAGCAGACTCTCTGCATATGCTACAAAGAGAGTCTCATCATCCATATTTCTAAGATCCTTCTGTAAAATAATGAGATTTCTGCCGGATGTGCATGTCATATTTTCCACATCCATCTGAATATTTTCACGTATTGTCTTCTCAAGAATACTGCTCACATGCACACCCATAAGACCTATGTATGGCTTGCGCTCAGATTCAGGTTTTGCAAATGACTTTATAAAAAGCTCCCTGTCGAATGTCCTGTGCGAATATCTCTCATATGCTTTCTTCAAACGCAGAATTGACTGTGCAAATTTTATGTTCTCACACTCGTTATCCTCATGAGGCAGATCAAGCATATACAGGAATTTGCATTTCTTTGTATTCTCTATGATATCATAGACTCTGCGCATTGAATCACAGCAGTTCACGAGCACAAGCTCCTCTACCTTGCCTTCGAGCACAGCCTGTATGACTGATTTGCCGAATCCGCAGAGATTCGCATGAGCTATCTTATCTGATTTATCGAAATTCTCCGGCATCTCCTCAAGCACAGCACAGTCCTGTCCAAAGCCCTTAAACAGCTCTACCGGAGCATATTTACAAACATAATTTATCATCTGTTTTCCACTTTCTGAAATTGGTTTATAGTAAATATCCACACACCGGACGCAATAACCGGTGTATTATTTCTAATTACGTTCCTGCTCTGTAAGCATCTCCACAAATGCCTGAAGCCTTGTGGAAATCTGTCCGTCGCTGGCATTTGCCGGGTTGCAGCCGTCCCCGTCTAAAACCATAGTTGGAAGTCCTTCGCTCTCGAGTGAGCGCTTTATAAGGCTTGATGCACCGATTGTATTCTTACAGCCCCAGTGCGCAAAAAGTACAGCACCGTCTGCTCCAACTGTGTCGGCAAGTTCCTTTGCCTCCTCTATTCTCTGGTTCACGCTGCCATTATAAATGCAGTAAACCATTTTTTCGGCAAGTGCCTCGTAAGGATCATCCGACTCCATGCTTCTGAAGCCATCAGCTATAAAATCGCTTGCACTGATATGGATTGTATCACTGTAATTGAACACATCCTTCACTGCATCCTGCAAAAACGGCATGGTGTGCATCCAAAGTACATGAAAGCCATCGCCTGCCGGTGCACGTCTCACATCATCTCTCAGAAGCTGTGTATATCTGACTGATTCATCAGTTCCTGCAAGCAGATGACACATGAAAAGCGCATACAGCTCATTTGTGAGAGTTGACGCAATATCATGTCCTTTTCTCAGGTGAAGCTGCCTGTAATAATTATTTGATGCAATTTTGCTCTTATCTACAGCCTTTTTCACAGACTCCTCTGTGATTTCTCTTCCGGTGACATCCTGCAAAAAACTCTTAAGCTCCCTAAGCTGCTTTGCTACATACATAACAGAGTCATAATTCTTCTCATATGGAACATCTATATAAAAGCTTGGTATTTCATATCTCTCCTTGAGATACGGAAATGTCATCATATTGCCATCGCATGCCAGGTTTGTATACACCATGCACTTTGGCTTTGGCACTATACCGTTTAAGGCTGCGCCCAGAAAAACCCTGTGATACGAGCACATAGTTTCCGGAAAGCCTTCCTTCTCGGTCTGCCTTAGAAAGGCCTGCTCACATTTAGTTCCTGCAATAAAGCACGATAATGCCTCAACCGAATATGGTGTGAGACCTGCCGCCGTCAAAAGCTCACCCGGTACAAAAATACTGACCATGGCGGCATTTTCAGGCTTTGCAAGTGCCTGTATGATATTATTCATGACAATCTTTGCCACATACTGCCCTGACATCGGAAGCTTTCTATCCGGAAATAATGCTAATCTCTTTTCCTGTAATCTATATCCTGCAAGTAAAAGCTTCCTCGCCTTGACAGGATCGTTTTCTGCTATCTCGCCTACTTTTTCTCCAAATTTATCCACTATACTCATGTGATATTTCAGCTCTTTTCTATATTCAAATATATATATATAAATATTCGGTTCACTATACTATTATAGCAATTGTGCACAAAAAGTAAACTCCCATTTTAGCTATATTTCACTATAACTATTGTCAGATATCCTTTTGCTTCGGTAAGCTCATCCAGCCCCCTGTACACACGCTCAGACTCCATGCCACAGTTTGTCACACCATACACTGTCATTTTCTTTTTTCTGATAGCATCTCCTGTGCGAAGCACCTCTATAAGCTCTGCAAGCTTCTTTCCGGATTTCATGTATACACAGGTTCCACCATAGCCCACAGTATCCCTCACATCATACGAAGCCGGTATGATATGTATCTCATCCATCATCTCACCAAGCGAAATGCCAAGCCGCGCTGCAGCTGCACAAAACGACGGCACTATGCCGTACACATAGCATTCATCTTTTGAAACTGCAGGGATTGCAATTATATCACATGCTTTTATTGTATTAATAGCCTTTAAAGTCATAAGCTCGGGTCTCCCGGACCTACACCGATGCCATATAACACACCAATATTATTTTTATTGTCATCACCGGCTCTTTCTATCTGCTTGTCCATCTTTATAATTTCCTGCTTTCTATAGCACATCTACAAGTAATGCATTCCTAACAAAATCATCACAAATCGATATCATATATTCTTCTTGTATCAATTACCGTCTCTGCACCATTATCATCCACAACTATCATCAGGTGCCCTATGCTATCAAGCTTTTTAAGATACCCTGTCACATGCTTATAGCTGCCACCCTCCTTGTGCTCATCCGGCACAAAATATGTCACCTCAAAATAATTCTCTGCCATGGTGTTTATGACATTTTCATCATATAAACTGTCTGAATTGAAATTACGCTTTCTATAAAGCATCATGAGCTCATTCATTTTCTCATCAAGCTCTCTTTTTTTGTCCTCATCAGGCTCATGCCACTCGTTTGTCAGCCTCGCTGTCTCTGCAATAGCCTCCTCATGACCTGTAAGTGCCGCAAAAGGTGCAAACTGTGCTGAGCGGTCCCATATAGACATCTGCGGATGTACCTTTGACACATGATGTGGTAAATCTATAATATCATCATATTTTCCCATGCCATGCTCCTTATATACTTTTTCGTAACTATTTTAAACCACTAAGAAAAATCAGATTAAGAACCACATCGGTTGCTGCTATGCCTTGTGGCCGCCAATCTGATTGTTCCTTGAAATAGTTGTGGCCCCCTCCTCAAGATTCATGCCCTTTAGCATGGCATTCTTTCCATATTTCTTCTTGACGGAAATCATAGCCTCCTGAAGCTTTCTCTCCTTGGAAAGCGCCTCATCCTCTTTTAGCTTTTCCTTAGCCCTCTCCTGATAATCTGTAAATAAATCAAGCTGCTCAAACTGCTCACTTTCCTGCACCTTGCTCTCATCACAGACCCTGTTTGCCACCACAGTAATCCTTCGTGTCAGAAGAGAAGGATCTATGATACGGTCATAAAGCTCCATCACAGCATCCATGATGATGCGCGTGGATGACGTATAACGCCCTAAATTTGCTGTACCATGTGCATGCTTTGGAACCTTTCTGCCGTATCGGTCTATGGTAATCTCACCTGTATAATCTCTGTGTGTACCTTTTTTACCGCAAATACTGTCTCTGCCTTTATTATTTACTGCGTGGTCATAATTATTGCCCAAACAGCTATCAGCCTTATTAGACAGATTAGCGATATCATATCCAATAGTGAGTACTATCTGGTCTGTAACCAGCCTCTTATCTACCAGATCAAGCACAAGAAGGTCCGTCATCTCACGCACAATAAGCTTTGTCTTCTCATAATCATACGGCTCCTGAAGCACCTGCCCTGAGCTGATGCTGTTGGTCTGCGGTCTGTATGCCTTGATATCAGCTATTGTAACAGGCTCATACCCCCATGCATGGTCTATAAGAAGCTCTGCATTGATGCCAAACATCTTATACAGCTTTTCCTCATTGTAAAAATCATTCGAACCGCCTGTTGAGCACCTGGCCACATCTCCCATTGTATACATGCCGGCTGCCTCGAGCTTTTTGGCATAACCTGCTCCCACTCTCCAGAAATCGGTAATCGGCCTGTGGTCCCATAGCTTTCGCCTATAGCTATTCTCATTAAGCTCTGCTATACGCACTCCTCGTTCATCAGGCATGGCATGCTTTGCCATAATATCCATGGCTATCTTGCACAGATACAGATTGGTACCAATGCCGCAGGTTGCCGTGATACCGGTATCCTTAAGGACATCGTCTATCATCTTAGACGCAAGCTCCCTTGCCGTCATGTGATAAGTGCGAAGATAGTGTGTCACATCCATAAAAACCTCATCTATCGAGTAAACACTGATATCCTCAGGTGCGATATACTTAAGATAAATATTGTATATGCGTGTACTGTAATCCATATACAAAGCCATACGCGGCGGTGCGACAATGTATGTCAGCTCATACTCAGGATGTGCGTCAAGCAGATTTGCATTATATGATGCATAATCAAAGCCTGCCATTGTGCTTTCTGTTATATCATTTTCTGTTATATCAATTTCTGTTACATATTTTTTTCTTTCATCCGGATTGCCCTCAGTCTGGAGTCTTTTTTGCTGTTCACCTGCTGATTGTTTTCTGTCAGATTGTTCGCCCTCAATTTGTCGGCTTCTCTCCACTGTCCCGGCAGCATGTCCACTCGCAATAAGCTTCGACAGACGCAGCTTGTTTACCTCCTTCACACGCTGTACCACCTCAAAAAGGCGCGCCCTGCCCGGTATGCCATATGCCTTAAGAGCCGGCGATACTGCAAGACAGATAGTCTTCTCCGTGCGGGTTGGATCTGCCACGACCAGATTAGTGGTCAGAGCATCCTTTCCCCTCTCTCTGCACTCTACTGATGCGTAAAATGATTTTAAATCTATTGCCACATAAATGTGCTCTTCATTATGCTTGTCCATACTGCAATTCTACATTGATTACGCTCAATTGTCAAGAACATATGTTTGTGTGTGTTGATTATTGTCACTACATAAGAAAATGCCACTACAGCACAGTTTAATGCATCTGCAAGCCTTACGCAGTCACTTAGTGGCTGTTAGAATTATATCCGCACACAACAATGCCCCGCCAAGGATGGCGGGGCAAGGCGTTATATGTCACTAAGCTTTAAAACACTACACTACAAGGAAGAACTTCACAAGGAAGAGAAGCGAAATAGCATAAGTAAGGATAGAAACCTCCTTTGCTTTTCCTGTAAAGACCTTGAGTACAGTATATGTGATAAGTCCAAGACCTATACCATGTCCGATAGATCCGGAGATAGGCATTGCAATAAGCATGAGTGCTACCGGAGCAACCTGTGAGAGATCCTCGAAATCCACCTTCTTAAGACCGCCAAGCATCAGGATACCAACATAGATAAGTGCTGATGATGTTGCTGCGGCAGGAATGATTGCTGCAAGCGGTGCTATAAAGATGCATGCAAGGAACAGGATACCTGTTGTGAAAGCTGTAAGACCTGTTCGTCCACCGGCCTCTACACCTGATGCAGACTCAACAAAAGTTGTTACTGTAGATGTACCTGTTACGGCACCAACCACTGTGGCAACTGAATCGGAAACCAAAGCCTCCTTCATGTTTGGCATATTTCCCTCTTTGTCAACCATTCCTGCTCGTGATGCAGTACCAACAAGTGTTCCGATGGTATCAAACATATCTATGATACAGAATGTGATGATGAGTGAAATTGCTGTAAACCATCCAATACTGATGAAATCCTTGAAATCGAACTTGAACAGTGTTGTATCTGCCATATCCTTAAACTGTGGCACAAATGAAGCTGTTGCAAGTGATGCAAAAGGATTTGTTCCAAAGAATATAGCCTCTCCTACCCAGTAAACTACGCAGGCTGCAAGCATACCAAAAAGTACTGCTCCGTTGACGCCCTTATGAGCTAAAATAATGATAACAAAAAGTCCGATGAACATAGTCACAACAGTGAGCACCATTGAAGAATATCCATCTGTCATATTTGTTTTGGCAAGTCCCGGTGTGAGTGCACCGAAGAAATCCTTCATCACATAAAATGGTCCGCCATCCTTTGAGTAAACACCGGCATTTGAGCCAAAGCCGATATTTAAAAGCATAAGACCGATAGCTGGTGAAATACCCATGCGGACACCATAAGGAATGGCATCTACTATCTTGTCACGGATATTGAATATTGAAAGTATAAAGAATAAAATACCCTCAATAAGGATGATACACAGTGCAGCCTGGAATGAATCAACATATGACAGGCCTGTGATGCTTACGATATTGGCAACTACTACAGCAAAGAAGCTGTTAAGTCCCATACCCGGAGCCAGTGCAAATGGCTTGTTGGCAAGAAATGCCATGACAAACATACCGACTGCCGAAGCAATACATGTTGCCAGGAACACTCCGTTCCATAGTGCTTTTGTTCCCTCAGCACCAAATCCGGTGAGGAGGTTTGGGTTAAGAGCAATGATGTATGCCATGGTCATGAATGTTGTCAGACCGGCAAGAATCTCTGTCTTGACCGTTGTGTTGTTTTGTTTGAGTTTGAAGATTTTTTCTAACATTTTTCTTCCTTTCCTTTTATTTTTTTTGCAGCTGTTATCCGCTTTCCTGCTACAGGCGCCTGTTAATAGCTGCATTGTATATAAAATTGTGAATCACAATTGATTCCTTGTTTTTTCCACGAACTCACTCGTGAAAACATCAAGTGTAACCGGCTTTGAATAGAAATAGCCCTGAATAATATTACAACCAAACTGCTGTAATAGCCTTACCTGCTCCTCATTCTCTGCTCCCTCGGCAACACACTCTATACCAAGCTCCATAATCATGGATATGAGGTGCTTTAACATGATCCTGCTCTTTTCATTGCTCTCGAGATTCTTGACCAGGGAACGGTCAATTTTAGCAATGCTGAACGGAAACTTAAAGAGCATCTCAAGATTTGAGTACTTCGTGCCAAAGTCATCCATCGAAAGACGAAAGCCCATTGAAATCAGTGACTGCGCGATATTATTTATCAATACAATATCCATATCACCAACAGACTCTGTTATCTCTATCTGAACAAGCCCCTCCGGGAGATCATACCTGTTCATTATCTCCTTCACCTGCTCCAGGAGGTCTGCATATTCCAGTGTATTTTTTGAAAAATTCACAGATACCGGAACCACTCTCCTGTCACTTATACAGCGAAGCTTCTGCGCCTTGCATACCTCATCAAGTACAAATAAATCAATAAGATGCGAGCATCTGTTTTCTTCTAAAATCTCGATAAAATGAATTGGCCCTACAACGCCATGAGCCTCATCAAAAAATCTGATAAGGGCCTCCGCCCCGACTGTGATGCCTGTTCTTGAATCAACCTTCGGCTGATAATACACCATGAAGCTTCCCTTTTCAATCTCAGAAACCACATCCTTAAATACCTTATTTCTCATTATACTGTCAAGACTCTTAAGCTTTGCGTCCTTTTCAATATCATACATTAAGCGAACCTCTGAGAGCTGCCTTGCTATGTCGGGCTTGTCCGTCCAACTAAAGCCTGTCGATACTGAGAAATCCAGATCATCAAGGCTTTCCCTTACTATCCTGACAAGTCCCATAAATGATTTTTTATCAATATCCTTGCAAAAAACAACTATCTCATCCTGCTCGTACCTGTATATATCATAGCCTGTAAAAACGCCCCTGATCACATCTGCAACCATCCTAAGACGCGCATTTCCTGCCATATACCCAAATTTTTCATTTATATCTGAAAGCCTTATGATATCTGATGCAAATACTCCCATAAAGCTGCAGTCATACTCCACATAGCTCTCTCCCAAATTATTAAAGGTCTCTCTCTTTCTTAAGCCTGTGACCTGGTCAAAATTGAGCCTGTACTCATACTCTGCCCTCGCCTTCTCATAAAACTGACTATTCGATATTGAAATACCAATCATTTCAATCAAATCCAGACTTCCTGAATTGGCTCTTGGATTCATAACCACGATGGCACCAAAGCATTGTTCCCCCTTGTTTAGAAGAGCAGCAGATGTAGACCATATTCTGACATCAGCCATACGCTTGAATAAATCCCTGTATTCACCCTCAATTGACTGAATATCACTTATAAACACACGGCCGGTGTCATTAAACAGAGCGAGAAAATCTGTAATTGCACCTCTTGAAACAGATTCATTAACCACCTTTGCCATAATCTTAGCACTTGGTATATGTATCTCCTCAATTGTGTCCCACGCACTCTCTCCATTATAAATGACAGCCACACAATCTGCATTATAAAACTCTCTAAGCAGCCGTAAATAGTTCCTATACCCCAAGCCTTCGGTGGTATCATTAACAGCATCAATGAAATTCTGCATAAACGCCCTGTAGCTGATTATCCGTCTCATAACAGCATTCAGCTTTGACTCATCACTCAAATCTATCATCTTGAGCAGTCTATAGCCATTATAATCCTTATGATTCAGCTTGATTATGAGCTTCTTTTCGCCTAACAGCTTTGCAACTATATTGTCGGGATGATCCTTTCCTGAAAAAACCGATACTCTGTTTCCCTGCTCTTTTTTCCGTAAAAACAAATCAATAAACCCATCCTCAAACGGCTTTGAAATAAATTCATCAATCTGAGATGCTGTCATAACGCTTGAATTTCTGATAGCCTTATTGACAAATACTATTCTACGGCTCTCCTCATCTACTGCAAGTATATAGTCCGGCATTTCATCATACGAGAATATCTCCCTATCTGACATCCTGCAGGATACATCTGTAATGGAAGGAGCGCAGGAATTATGCGGAACGGTTATATCATTTTTCCTGATAGAATTGAAAAACGATATGCGATTCTTTCCCTGCCTCTTTGAGTAATACATAGCCTGATCCGCCTCATAGTACAGATCCTTAAAGGTCAGCTCTCTGTCATCGCCGGTAGTCATGCCGATTGATGCAGAATACTCCATATCAAAGATAATATTCTTCAGTCTTCCTGACAGCTTTACGCAGAACTCGTCCACAGCATCACTGTCCTCTAATCCAAATACGATCGCTGCAAACTCATCACCGCCAAGCCTGCCAACTATACCATTGGCTCCAACTGCTTCCTTAAGCACCTGTCCTGTGTGGCTTAATACCCTATCCCCTACATTGTGTCCCAAGGTGTCATTTACTATCTTGAAATCATCCACATCAAGCATCACAAATAAAAGCTTTGTTCCCTTTTGCCTGATAAGTGATGTACATTTATTCTCAAATGCAAGGTGATTGTATGTTCCTGTCAGCGAGTCCAAAAGCCCCTTTTCATCTCTGATATCAAACATTACTCCAACTACCATACATACCTTTTTATCCAAATCAGGTATGCTGACCATGTACATCTCAACCGGCTTGCTCTTGCCATCCTCTGATATAAAACTAAGCTGGAATGCAGTACGCATAGGCCGAAGCAGACATTTATCAAGCTGCTTTTTGAAGCATTCGATGCTGTCTTCAGGGCACTCTGACATGTATGTGTCAATATTTTGTTTAAAAACCGGATATACTGTCTCCTGAGCCGGAGAAGAATTGACTATTTTGAAAATATATGCCTCATCATCTTCCACATAGTACTCAAACATGCGCTCATGATTGTTTTCTGCAACAATCTTCATCAGCTCATAGTAAGCCTCTGTTATTCTATCTGTAATTCTTCTCCCTCTGTTACGCTTATCTTCCATGCGGAAACCCCATTATCTACAACATATTCATAAACTTTGCTTCAAACTAAATTCTCATCAGAGCTTTTCAATTTCCTCAAATACTCTGTCAGCCACCCGCGGCAGCTCAGAGAATTTGCGAATAGCAGGCACATCGTCATCTATTGTGCCAAACCCATATGCTGCATGGATGAACTTAACTCCTGCCTTTTTGCTGGAATCGTAGTCTCCCTGTATGTCACCTACATACACTGCCTCATCTATATTATTGCGCTCTACAATAAGCTTTATATTTTCTGACTTTTCAAGCTCATTGTTGCCGTAGCACTCAGTATCCTTAAAATACCTGCCCAGTCCGTGGTACGCAAAAAAAGACTCTATATAACCACGCTGGCAATTGCTGACTATATAAAGGTCATAGCTTTCTGACAGCTCATCAAGTGTCTTTTCAACATCAGGATAAAGCTCTCCCCCATGAGCGGTCAGGTAATCGTTTTCTTCTCTATAGCATACATTAATTAACTCATCTCTGCAAGTACAATTAGGAAAGATAATGGATGCCAGTACATCCATTGTCTTTCCCATTACTGAATACATATCTTCTTTTGTGATAGGTGCCCTCTCATAGCCATAATCTGCTATGGCCTTATTCCATGATTTTGCCACATTCTCTGCTGAATCCCAGAGCGTTCCATCCATATCAAAAATAATACCCTTATGCTTCATCTATTGCCTTTCCGATATCATGTCTCATGTATTTATTATCAAACTGTACCCACTCTGTTGCCTCGTAAGCCTTGGCTCTGGCCTCCTTGAGTGTGGCGCCTGTTGCAGTGATACCAAGCACACGTCCTCCGTTTGTGACGATATTGCCGTCATCATCAAATTTGGTGCCGGCATGATAGCAGTAATAATCCTCTTTGCCGTCAAACTTCTCAAAGCCAGTTATCTTAAAGCCCTTCTCATACTTGACAGGATATCCGTCTGATGCCAGAACCACGCATACGCATGCATTGTCCTCGAACTGAAGATCTATTGTGTCAAGAGTTCCGTCTACACAGGCCTCCATCACATCAATAATATCATTCTTCATACGAGGAAGCACAACCTGTGCCTCAGGATCTCCGAATCTTGCATTGTACTCAAGCACCTTTGGTCCATCCTCTGTGAGCATGAGTCCGAAGAAAATAACTCCTGTAAAAGGTCTGCCCTCTTTAGCCATAGCATCTACAGTTGCCTGATAAATATACTTCTTGCAGAAATCATCGACCTCATCGGTATAGAACGGACTAGGTGAGAAATTACCCATGCCGCCTGTATTAAGGCCTGTATCTCCATCGCCTGCACGCTTGTGGTCCTGCGCAGATGACATAATCTTGATAGTCTTTCCGTCTACAAATGAAAGCACCGAAACCTCACGGCCTGTCATGAATTCCTCAACTACCATGGTGTTTCCGGCTGTTCCGAACTTCTTATCCTCCATGATGGTTCTGACACCCTCTTTTGCCTCCTCAAGAGTATTACAGATAAGCACACCCTTTCCAAGAGCAAGTCCGTCTGCCTTTAACACGATAGGGAACTTTGCTGTCTCTAAATATTTAAGAGCCTCTTTGGCATCAGTAAAATTCTCATATTCCGCAGTAGGGATATTATACTTTTTCATGAGATCCTTTGAAAATGCCTTTGAGCCCTCAAGAATAGCTGCATTCTTCTTTGGTCCGAAGCACTTGAGCCCTGCCTTTTCGAACTCGTCAACGATACCTCCTACAAGCGGATCATCCATACCGATGATTGTAAAATCAATGGCATTATCCTTTGCAAATGATACGAGCTTATCAAATTCCATCGCACCGATTGGCACACACTCTGCAAGTGCTGCGATACCTGCATTGCCCGGTGCACAGTATATCTTGTCAACGCGTGAGCTCTTTGCAACAGCCCTGCATATTGCATGTTCTCTTCCGCCGCTTCCTACTACTAATACCTTCATTTTTGCCTCCTATACTTAAGCTATATATAAGCTTTTCATTGTCCGGTAATCATAATCTATCTGTGTTTACATACTAATTACTTACAGCACTGTCATTACTTCCCATCTATAATAACATGTCCGTCTTCTACTGACACCCTGCCATTTGCTATCAGGTCGATAGCGTGTGGCATGATTTTCCACTCAGCCTGCTCCATAACCCTGCGCTGAAGCACCTCAGGTGTGTCGCCCTGCTTTACCTCGACTGCCTTCTGTAAAATAATAGGGCCTGTGTCTGTGCCTTCATCCACAAAATGGCAGGTGGCACCTGTCACCTTCACACCGCGCGCAAGCACTCCCTCATGCACCTTAAGACCATAGTAGCCTGTGCCGCAGAAAGATGGTATGAGCGATGGATGGATATTTATGATTCTGTTTCTGTACTGCTTTATCATCTCAGGTGGAATCACTACCAGAAAGCCTGCCAGTACGACTAAATCCACATGATATGAGTTAAGCTGCTTTAAGAAATCTTCATTGAAGGCAGCTCTGCTTTCATAGCTCTTTGGCGAGATGCATACTGCCTTTATTCCTGCCTTTTTAGCTCTCTCAAGCGCATATGCATCTGCGTTGTTGCTGATAACAACCTCTATCTGTGTGTTTGTAATTGTTCCGTTATCTATTGCATCTATGATGGCCTGAAGATTGGTGCCGCCACCCGATACACATACTGCAATTTTCATTCTTTTTCCTCGCAACGATGTATACAATTATTAACAATATATTGAATGTTATTATACGAGATCTACACCCTTCTCGCCGTCAATAATCTTTCCGACTACGTATGGTGTATCTCCGGCAGACTTCATAGCCTCCATAGTCTTGTCCACGTCTGCAGGGTCAACTGCGACAATCATTCCAAGTCCCATGTTGTAGGTATTGTACATCATCTGCTCCTCAACCTTTCCCTCTCTAGCCATCATTTTAAAGATTGGTGGAACAGGGTAGCTGTTTTTCTCAACTACGGCACGTTTGCCATCGATGAGCATACGTGGGATATTCTCATAGAAGCCGCCACCTGTGATATGACTGCAGGCCTTTACTGTGACTCCTGCGTCCTTTACAGCCTTAAGAGCCTTTACATAGATTCTTGTAGGGGCAAGAAGTGCCTCTCCAAGTGTAGTGCCAAGCTCCTCATGATATGTATTTAATGTCTCCTTGTCCATCTTGAAAATCTTTCTGACAAGTGAAAATCCATTTGAGTGTACGCCTGTTGATGCCATTCCGATAAGTACATCACCATCCTTTAATCCCTCGCCTGTGATGATGTCCTTTCTGTCAACCACACCAACTGCAAAGCCTGCAAGGTCATACTCGTCCTCAGGCATAAGACCCGGATGCTCTGCTGTCTCACCACCAACGAGTGCACAGCCTGACTGCTTACAGCCCTCTGCCACACCGCTTACGATTGTAGCAATCTTCTCCGGATAGTTCTTTCCACATGCTATATAATCAAGGAAAAATAATGGCTCACCGCCTGCACATGCCACATCATTTACACACATGGCAACTGCATCGATTCCGATTGTATCATGCTTGTCCATGATGAAAGCAAGCTTTACCTTAGTTCCGCAGCCATCTGTTCCGGATAAAAGCACCGGATCCTCCATATCCTTGATGGAAGCAAGTGAGAACGCTCCTGAGAAGCCTCCGAGACCACCTAACACCTCCGGTCTCATAGTCTCCTTTACATGCTTTTTCATAAGCTCTACTGACTTGTAACCTGCCTCGATATCAACACCTGAATTCTTGTAATCCATTATTGTTCCTCCTAATAATCTGCAATTCGTTCAATACCTATAGTATACCTTCATAGTGCTAAATTTTCCAATTATATATTGTAATTATTCTTATTAGTTTTACTAATATAATATACCTTTTATAGAAATAATACTTATAATTTATTTCACGGATTATATTGACATCAGACATTCATCGTCCTACACTATCCATGCAAATAAATATTTAGATTTGAACGATTAATAATACAAAAGAAAGCAAGGAGAACAACAAATGCTTAAACAGATAAAAAATTTTCTGATAATGACACTCAGTATCACCATCATGGCAATCGGTGTATACTATTTCAAGTTCCCAAACAACTTCACCTTCGGTGGCGTAACCGGTGCCGCAGTTGTTTTTGCAAAGATAACACCTCTCTCAGCGAGTATGTTTTCTACTATTGTGAACATGCTTCTGCTTGTAGTGGGCTTTTTCTTCCTTGGCAAAGACTTTGCTATTAAGACCACCTATGCCACAATACTTTTGTCTGTTGAGCTCCTGGTACTTGAAAAGCTTGACCCGCTCACTCATCCTCTCTCAAACGAGCCAATGCTTGAGCTGATTTTTGCCATCGCTCTTCCTGCAATCGCATCTGCACTGCTTTTCTATGTGGGTGCTTCAAGTGGCGGAACCGATGTCATCGCCATGATTGTAAAAAAATATGCACATGTAGAAAATATCGGCATGGCTTTATTTCTCACCGACCTCGTCATGATTATCATCGCCTGCTTTGTATTTGACATAAAGACTGCTCTGTATTCATTTGTCGGACTTGTTGTGAAATCATTTATGATTGATGCAATCATCGAAAATATCATGCTCAGAAAATCCATAATGCTTATCTGCGATGACAAGGATGTGATATGCGATTATATTACTAACACGCTGGAGAAAAGTGCCACATATGTGGAGGCACGAGGTGCTTACACCGGTGAGAGAAACTATATCGTTTTCAGCACTCTCACAAAGAAGCAGGCCATAGAGCTTAGAAGCTTCATACATCAGAATAAGTTGCATGCTTTTATGTCTGTGATGAGCACCAGTGAAGTATTTGGTAAGGGATTTTCTTCTCTGTAAATTTTATTGTAGCATCATGCAATAGTCCAGTCTTCAAGCTTTAATCCATCAACACGACAAAATTCTCTTGTATTATTTGTCACAAGAATAAGGTCTTTTGACAAAGCATGAGCTGCAATCAAAGTATCCATTGGCCCGATTGGTGTTCCCATAGTTTCAAGTCCAGCACGCACCAGACCATACTTTTCCGCTGCAATACCATCAAATTGTAAAATTGTAATTGATGATAAAAACAGAGAGAGCGCAAGATAATTTTTTTCGCGATACGTGCTTTTCTCCACACCGTGCATTAATTCGCCGTAGCTAATTGCTGATATACATAATTCATCTGATTTGTGTGATAAAATATGCTTTATTACTTCCTTAGGTTTATTTTTTATTGCATATATGCAAATATTCGTATCCAACATGTATTTCATAAAAACCCCTTTTCATTAAAAACTTTCTCGTACCTGTACTTCTGGCTGCATGCGTCCTTCTTTCATGAAATCATCTGTAAACATATCCAGACTACTAAGCAGTCCTGCCCACTCATTATCTTTAGGTATTAGAAAAACCACATCTCCGACTTTATTTATCATAACCTCGTCTCCTTCAAAACGACATTCCTTAGGTAATCTAACTGCCTGGCTTCGCCCATTCTCAAATAGCTTAGCTGTTAACATAATAGAACACCTCCTTTTGCATTTAGTATATATCACAGTATATATCGTGTCAACCAGTTTTTAATATGACATTTATCTTTTATCACAAAACAGCCATAACCGCGATTTTCCTTTTCAATCGCAGCTACGGCTGTTATATTTACATGAACTAATTTATTTCAAAAACTAGTGCTTCGGAATAAGCTTCTCTGTACCACCCATGTATGGCTGAAGTGCCTTAGGGATATTTACAGAGCCATCTTCATTCAGGTTATTCTCAAGGAATGCGATGAGCATACGTGGTGGAGCAACAACTGTGTTGTTAAGAGTATGTGCAAAGTATTTCTTGCCATCCTCGCCCTTTACACGAATCTTAAGACGTCTTGCCTGTGCATCGCCTAAGTTAGAGCAGCTTCCAACCTCGAAGTACTTCTTCTGTCTTGGTGACCATGCCTCTACGTCGCATGATTTAACCTTGAGATCTGCGAGGTCTCCTGAACAGCACTCAAGAGTACGGACAGGCACATCGAGACTTCTGAAAAGCTCTACTGTGTACTTCCACATCTTCTCATACCATTCCTTTGAATCCTGTGGCTTGCAGACAACAATCATCTCCTGCTTCTCAAACTGATGGATACGGTAAACACCTCTCTCCTCAATGCCGTGTGCACCCTTTTCCTTACGGAAGCAAGGTGAGTAGCTTGTGAGTGTGTATGGAAGCTTTGACTCATCGTTTATTGTATCGATGAACTTACCGATCATTGAGTGCTCAGATGTGCCGATAAGGTAGAGATCCTCTCCCTCAATCTTGTACATCATGGCATCCATCTCCTCAAAGCTCATAACGCCTGTTACGACATTTGAACGGATCATAAATGGTGGGATACAGTATGTAAAGCCCTTTCCAATCATGAAGTCACGCGCATATGCTGTCATGGCTGAGTGAAGACGTGCGATATCTCCCATCAGATAATAGAAACCGTTTCCTGCAACCTTTCCTGCTGCATCAAGGTCTATTCCGTCAAATCTCTCCATGATATCTGTATGATAAGGAATCTCGAAATCAGGAACAACAGGCTCACCAAACTTCTCGTTCTCCACGTTGAAGGTATCATCCTTTCCGATTGGAACTGATGGATCGATGATGTTTGGAATCTTCATCATATCCTCAAGCACCTTGTCCTGATACTCTTTCTCGAGCGGCTCAAGCTCTGTGAGGCGCTTTGAAATCTGTGCTACCTCAGCCTTTACAGCCTCAGCCTCTTCCTTCTTGCCCTGTGCCATAAGAGCACCAATCTGCTTAGAAACCTGATTCTTCTTTGCACGAAGATCATCTGCCTCCTGCTGTGCTTCTCTGGCCTTCTTGTCATACTCGATTACTTCATCGACGAGCGGAAGCTTGTGGTCCTGGAATTTCTTTTTAATATTTTCTTTTACGAGATCCGGATTCTCTCTTAAAAACTTTAAGTCTATCATAATTCCTCCAAAGTATTATGTTTTTATAACTTATAACATTTTACTCTGAAAACCCTTAAAATGCAAGAGGATACTTGTCAGTAAGTGTCTTGATGATAGCCTTTGCAGGCTCAACTGCGCTCTCGCCCTCTTTGATGATCATGGCGATTGCCTCTGCAACCTTGTCAAAATCATCCTCCTTTAAGCCTCTTGATGTAGCAGCAGGTGTTCCGAGACGGATACCGCTTGTGACAAATGGCTTCTGTGGGTCGTTAGGAATAGTATTCTTGTTGGCTGTGATATGAGCCGCATCGAGAAGCTTCTCGATAGACTTTCCTGTAAGACCAAACGGAGTTAAGTCTACGAGCATGAGGTGGTTGTCTGTGCCGTCTGATACAATCTTGATGCCACGGCTCTGAAGACCCTTGCAAAGTGCCTGTGCGTTCTTTACAATCTGCTTCTGATACTCCTTGAACTCAGGCTGTAATGCCTCCTTGAAGCAGACTGCCTTTGCAGCAATAACGTGCATAAGAGGTCCACCCTGGATTCCCGGGAAAATAGCCTTGTTGAAATTGTACTTATCCTGCATCTCCTGGCTGCAGAGAATCATTCCTCCACGAGGTCCGCGGAGAGTCTTGTGTGTAGTGGTTGTGGTTACATGTGCATATGGGATTGGGCTTGGATGAAGTCCTGCGGCTACAAGTCCTGCGATATGAGCCATATCAACCATGAGCACTGCGTCTACCTTGTCTGCAATCTCTCTGAAACGCTTGAAATCTATAGTTCTCGCATATGCAGATGCACCTGCGATAATCATCTTTGGCTTGCACTCAAGGGCGATCTCCTCTACCTTGTCGTAATCGATGAAGCCCTCGTCATTTACTCCGTAAGGCACTACATGGAAATATGAGCCTGAGAAGTTGACCGGTGAACCATGTGTGAGGTGTCCGCCGTGGTCAAGATTCATTCCCATGATGGTATCGCCCGGCTTTAAGATGGCGAACTGTACTGCCATGTTGGCCTGAGCACCTGAGTGCGGCTGTACATTTACATACTCTGCGCCGAAAAGCTTCTTGGCTCTTTCTCTGGCAAGCTCCTCTACCTCGTCCACGCACTCGCAGCCGCCATAGTATCTTCTTCCCGGATATCCCTCAGCGTACTTATTGGTGAGAATGCTTCCCATAGCTGACATAACAGCAGGGCTTACCCAGTTCTCAGAAGCAATAAGCTCGATGTGGCTGTTCTGGCGCTCAAATTCGTCTGTGATGGCGCTTGCAATCTCCTGATCTTCTTTCTTGATGTCGTCAAGTGTATACATATATGTGTCTCCTTTTCTTTATTGCAAAATACTTGCATTATTTATCGCAATTATATGCTTTGCTGTGATTTATTACTTTGATGCGCTACCGCGCAAAAATAATCCTTGCTACAATTCTACTATTTAAAGTAAAAAGTAGCAAGGATTATTTGATATATCCTTCATATTTAATTCTAATAAGTAACTATACCCAAATCAAATAACTAAATCACATATATGAATACATTTAAAAAATACGGTCATCCTATAAAAAAGGAGGTCTGAAAACATGACTACTGACCAAAAAGAAAAACGAAATGATGAATATAACAAATATGTAAAGCGCGTCACACCTACTCACTGCCTTTCTGCAAACATGCTAAAGGCATTTATACTCGGCGGCATCATATGCACTATCGGACAGCTCATAGTAAATACCTGCACACAATACTTTGGGTTAAGCAGCGAGGAAGCCTCTGCCTGGTGCAGCATGATTTTGATTCTCATAAGCTGCGTACTGACAGCGCTAAACCTGTATGCACCGCTTGCAAACTGGGGAGGTGCCGGTGCTCTCGTTCCTATAACAGGCTTTGCAAACGGAGTATGCTCATCCGCATGTGAATTTCAGGTGGAGGGGCAGGTATTTGGCATAGGCTGTCAGATATTCAGGATTGCAGGTCCTGTGATACTGTACGGCATATTTTCAAGCTGGGGGCTTGGTGTGATATACCTTGTTGTAACGGGCTTGTGATTGATTAGTATTATGCATATACGTGTTACTTTGTCCATCCCTCAAATTATTTAGTAAGAGCCGATCTTGTGACCGGCTCCTATTCAGATCATTAAATTATTGTTCTGATGCTTCTTTTTTAGTTTTTCTTTTCTTTTTATAGATTACAAAACCTGTTGGTACGATTATTGCTGCTGCAACTACACCCAGCACACCATAAAACAGTGGCTTGTTCTCAAAGAAAAGAATGAAAGCGTTTGATGAAACTGTTATACCCTTGTAAATAAAATCAGTTGTATTGGTTCCACCATCTGTTCCGATGGAGCAGTCTGCACAAAGTATTGCAACCTGCTGATTTACGCCCTCCGGTACCTTAAATTTAATCTTTCCATCATTTCCATTCAGGTACTTTGTAAGTTCATCGCCTGACATATCAGAAATGACTTTCTGTTCTTTTCCATCCTTGTCAAGTATTGTAACTTTGACATGTCCAAGCTTTCCTCCATCATCTGTAGGAACAAGAGTTACGTTCTGTGATGTTCCTCTGTAATTACCGTCTTCCTCAATTCCACTGATTGTGAAAGTTGGAGCTGTCTTATCAATTACAAAATCAGCTGAAACGTTTTTCAAATCACTATATGCCATTGATGTGGCTTTGTCCTCTGACTCAACGACGAGATTGTATTCACCTTCATCATCAAAAAGTGATTTATTTACAGCATACTCGTATCTGTACCAGCTTCCGTCTCCTCCTGACTCTGTTACCTTGTAGTCGTTACCTTCCTTAAGGGCATTGCCATTAAGCTTGATATTGTAGTTTAAGAGTTCATCAGCATTAGTCTCGTAGAATACGATATCCTCTGCAGTTTCCTGTACATAATAGTCATTAACTACATCCATTGAGTAATCATTTAATGCAAATGTTGAGCCATTTCTGTTGACAGAGAAATCAATGAGATTATCTCCATCCTGTAAGTTTACAGTTGAAGATGCTCCATCTTCATCAACAATATTTACAGTATCATAAGCATTTCCAGCCTTGTCTACTGCTGCACATCTGAGTGAGTACATTCCATCCTCCTCGAGGTTTCCATACTCAATTCTCTCTCCATTTCCAACGGATGAAGCACTTCCTTCGATTTCTTTTGTTGCAAAAGAACCATTCTCATATACTACAGCTGTCAGTACCGGAGTAAATGTGCCAAAGTTGGTATCTGTGCATTCAATAGCAAAACCAATATTTCCATCCGTATTGTTTGCGGAATTAGGATTTATTCCACTTATTGTTATAGCAGGCTTTGTAAGATCAACACAGAAGCTCTGATTCTCAAGGTCAGTTGCCTTGTTACCAGCCTTATCTGTGTATGCAAGTGTCCATGTGTAAACAGCGTCTGATGCAAAACTGATTGTTGCCGTATGTGTATCACCGCTTCCTGACCAGCCACTTATTGTAGGAGCTGAAGCAGGATTTCCATTGTCTGTCGCATTCATTGTTAGGACAACTCTGCTTGTCTCAAAATTGTGCTCCTGAATTGTCACAGTAGCAGTTCTCTGCTCCTTATAAAAACCAGCCTCTGCTGCATTATTATTATCATATGCTACTGAAATCACCGGAACAGTCTTATCTACAGTAAATTTTGTAGGTGCAAGTGAGTTACCATAATTGACATCACCGCTCTTGTTTCCTACGATATCCTCTGCTGAAATATTGAAGGTATAATCAGCATCGTTTCCATAGTATATTGTAGCAATATTAACTGTATCATCTCCGTTTCCAGAACCACTAACTGTAGTCCATCCTGATATAGAAGGAGCACCTCCGGCACTGGCCTCTATTACAGGGATTACCTTTGCAGGGTCAAAGTTACGCTCAGTAACCTTAACTGTTGCTGTTCTTGACTCCTTAAAGTAAGTATCATCTCCAAATGTTGTATCTCCACTGTTATTATCATAGCTTACTTCAATCGTAGGTGCCGTGATATCAATCTTGATTACATTTGTTGTCTTATAAGTGTTTCCTGCATTATCAACAGCTGTCACTTCGATCTGTACATCGTTACTGTTGTTTAATCCCGCATCAACTGTGAAATTTCTTGATACTGACTTAGTCAGATCATTCAAACTTCCTGCTGTTGCAGTGTATGTATACAAATCTCCTGTCTGTGTCTGCTGACCCAGGCTTATCACCTTGTATGATACACTTCTGATACCTGAAACAACACCTGTTGCTGCATTGTCCGATACTGACACGCCAACATTAACATTCGAAGCATAGATGCCATTGATATCAGTTGGAAGTGTTACATTAATCTTCGGTGCCTGTGTATCAATCACTGCTCCATTTGTGCTGACATATGATACATTTCCTGAATAATCTACAATCTTCAGATAGACAACATAGTTCATGTCATTTTCCGGTAAACTGATAGCATATGAGCCATCCTTACCAGTTGATTTCATCGGTGTCCATGATGTAACTCCTGACACATCCGCAAATACACCATCCTTGTTTGAAACGTTGTAGCTTACTTCTTTTACTCCGCTGAATTCATCTCTTACACTACCTGAAACATACATCTTTCCCTTAGAGAAACGTGATATCTCGTATTTTCCACCATTTAAGATGTTCTTCCAATCTGCAAAGGATGTCCATGTAGTATCAGTTCCCTGTGACAGATAATTATACTTCATGTTACCTGTTGGATTTATCTTATCAATAACAAATGTATTAGATTTATTGATTTTGTATCCATCAGCTTTATTCTCAGCCAAATCCTGTGCTTCTACACGGATAGTATACTTATGATCATTGGTAAACTTAATAGTAAGTGTACTTACAGCATCTTTTCCGGCTCCAAGAGTCCAGTCACTATCCTTTACGATACCATCTGGAAGCTTATCACTATTATTGATATCAACTTCTTTTCCGCCATCCTCTGATACCCAGATATTTACAAGCTTCTGATTAAAGAATACACTGTTTTCCTTAACCGATACTTTAGCTGTACGCTCTGTATTGTAATACTCAGCACTATCAACTACACTGTATGCAGCCTTCTCAGAGGCATACTCTACATTAATCTCCGGCTTTGTTGTATCAATCCTGAATGTCTCATCTTTCTCATCATCCTTCAGGCTGACAACTGTCTCATTGTCTGCTGTGTCTATAACCTGAACATAGACATTGATTGCACCGAGATTATCTGCTGAATTGGCAAACTCATCCGATACTGTTATCGGAATATTCAGCTTGTCATTTGTTCCTGACTGTTTTTCCGGGAGAATACTATTAACATTTTTATTTGTTGTATCAGCCCAGGTCTCCTCTGTCGGTACATCTCCTGCAGCAGTTACATAGTACTTAATTGATTTGATTCCTGATGTAGCATCATTTGCTGTTACATTAAGCTTCACATCTCTATTGTAGAAATGCTTTGCACCATCAAAGCCCGCCTTGTCACTAAGGCTGTTTTTCATTTTCTTGTCAAGGCTTATACCTGCTGTAGGATGTGTTGTATCAAATTTGATTGTCTGACTACATTCTGTCTTATTTCCTGCTTTGTCATACGTTTTAGTTTCAACATAAAGATTCTTTGAATCATAATATGCATCTTTCGGAATTGTTATTGTTCCTGTCAAATCACCATTATCTGATTTTTGCAATGTATCTGCAGTTAATGTACCACTTGTCAGATTTTCGTTTGAATCCTTGCTGGCTTTTACAAAATATTCTACTTTATCAACACCTGATGTCGCATCTGATGCTTTTACACTAAGTGTTGCACCGGAATTAAACCAGCCATCCTTGTTAGCACCAGCATTTACTGTCAAATCAGCAGTAGGGTTTGTTGTATCAAGCTTAATTGTCTGACTACACTCTGTCTTATTTCCGGCAAAGTCATATGTATATGTTGTGATTGTCAAATTATCAGTATCATAATCAGCCATATCAGGTATGCTAATACTATCTGTATACTCTTTTGCATCACTTTCAACACCAGTTATTAATTCTACCGGAGCATCAGCACTTCCCTCAACATAAGTTCCATCTGCTTTTTTAATTGTATAGCCTACTTTTTCAATTCCTGAAGTATTGTCCTGCGCAGTAACAGTGAATACAGCACCATTGGTAAACCACTTATCACCATCAACGCCCTGTTGTAACTCCAATTTTGCAGTCGGAGCTGTAAAATCATACTTTGCTGTAACCGTTGTATCAGCTGATGACACAGACTTATTTCCAGCTACATCTACAGTATCTACGTCAATAGTTAAATTATTGGAATCATAAGCTTTATCTTTTGAAATAGTTATATTTCCTACAACCTCTGTATAAGCTCCGGAAGCATCTAATTTCTTGTCAATAACATTTACCTTTCCGGTTTTCATTTTCTTGCCATTCAGGTAAATATAATAATTAATAACCGGATTTTCATTTTCTGCCTTAATACCACTTGTTGCATCCTTTGCCACAACAGTATAAGTCAGGGTATCGTTATTCCAGCCTTTGCTATTATCTAAAGTCGAGCTGCCATCATCTCGTGTGATGGTAACTGTTGGAGCCTGTTTATCGATATTGATTATTTTTTCAACTGTTGAAGAGTTATTAGCCCTGTCATAAACTGTTATTGTAGCCTTAAGAGCCTTTGTATCAGCTGCATAATCACGACTCTTTAAAAGACTAAACACTGTTGAATAATTCAAGGTGCCAAGATCTGAGCCTTGCAACGTGACAGTTGTAGTAGATGGTAAAACAGTATATGTTCCATCGTCATTCAGCCTTGCAAGCTTATACTCATATCTGTCAATACCGGAAAGATTATCAGTAGCCTTTAATTGTAAACAAACACTTGACTGTTTCCACAAATCTGCATTTTCGTCTTCAAGCTTATTTTCCTGATTATCACTATCTACTATATTGACATCTGTGATTTTAGGTGCTTCGTTATCGATTATAGCACCTTCTGTACTTATATATTTTACATTTCCACTGTTATCTACAATCTTTATATATACTATATATTTATTATAGGACTTGTCTAACGACTCACAAAAACTGTATCCATCATCTGATTTATTTATTTTAATTTCTTTCCATTTATCAGCAGATAAATTATTTAACTTAGGCTCTGATAAGACTGTATCCGTATCCAGTTTATTTACATAATAGCTAACTGTCCATATGCCGGAATTTCCGGTTTCTTTGTCAGTTACACTACCTACAATATTCAACTGATTTTGTTTAAAAATAGATATTGCAGTGAATGGATTTAATATATTTTCCCACCAGTTACCAATTATTCCAGCATCTGTTTTATCTGTTGAGAACTGTACTTTTCCAACCGGAGCGAGCTCATCAATATAGAATTCCTTTGATTTGCTATCAGCTACAGTGCCTTCTTCCGTTTTATTTCCTGCTAAATCCGTTGAAGAAGCTTCAATTTTGTAAAGATGATTACCTGTAAATTTAAGCTTTGCAGTATATGAGCCATCCTTATTGTCAGTCCAGATTTCATCATCTGTTTTTACAATAGCAGCACCTTGTACTTCTGCCTTGTTATCTAATATATTTACTGCATTTTTATTATCAACCGCTACTTTAATTTGAGTAGCATTTTTGTTAAAAGAAGCATCTGTTACAGTAATCTGTGCATATCTGTCATGGTTGTAGTATTCTATCCCATCCTTTAACTGTGAATAATTATCATCAGTTGTATTTTCATCAGCTGAAGAATATGCAATACCTACAGTTGGTGCAGTATGATCAAAGTGGAATTTTTTATCATCAGAAAGTGATGTGATTTTTTCATTTCCTGCTTTATCCGTTACCTTGACATACACATTTCCTGCATTTGTGGTATCTGCAAATGGTATTGTTACACTCTTAGCATCAGCTCCAAGATTTTGAACATTTTCAGCATCCCAATTGAAGCTTTTAATGTCCCATCCAGAAGCACTTGTCACATCATCTGTGAGATAAACTGCTTTTATATCAGCGATGCCTGAAAAATTATCAGTAGCACTGATACCTACAGATATTTTATCAGTAAAATAATATTCACCCTCATTACTATTCAATGACAGCTCAGCCTTAGGCAGTTCTGTATCAAATTTGATTATCTGAGTCTGTGTATCAGATCTAAGACCTGCATTATCGTATGCTGTAACATTTACCTTGATTTCTTTATTGGCAAATTTACTTTCCTGTAATGTAATCAGATAGCTTCCATCAGCATTAGGATTAACTGTTGTTTCTTCAAGAAGCGGCTTATTTTTTTCATCTGTCACTGTATACTTAACAGCCGCAAGTTTTGAACCATCATCAGATGGTGAAGCTGTAATTTTAACATCTTTGTTTACCCAGTCTGCATCATTATCCTTTGCTATGGAAAGTGTAGGTTTTACACTATCATAGTTGTATGCTCCACTTACTGTTCCCTCATTGATATAAGATACATTTTCATTGTCTGATTTCTTCTTTTCCTGTACGATAACAAGAGAAAATTTATTTTCGCCCTGTGTGATATTATTGGCATCTATAGCAATTTCTTCTACAAAGCTGCCATCAGAATCTTTGATTTTATAACCATCTTTTGCCTTGATTCCGGTCGCTTCTGAATACCAGGTGTTTCCATCTGAAGCAGTATTTGATGTTCCAACTACCTCACAATATTTTCTAAAATCACCGTAAGCATATGGCTTTATTGTTGTAGTATATGTGTTCTCTGCACTGTTATATCTGTCATCCTCTGCAATAACAGCCTTGATTGTAACTTTTACTCCATCAGCACTGTTATTATAGCTCTTTGCAGTCCATTTACCATTGTTTGCAAAATCAGTATCCTTTGTGATGTACTCTTCTCCGTTAACCACACTATAAGTGATTTTGCCTTTGGCATCATTAGCACTTGAGCTTGCAGCTGTTGCAACCTCATCACCTACATAAACCTCTGTTTTTGCATCAGTAAATGAAAGTGTCTGGTCTAATTTTGCAATTGCTACATCAGACTGTGTGATTGTCTTATAACTATCACCAACAGATAGTGTAGCCGTAAAAGAAACTTTTCCGGCTTTCTTTATAGTTACTACATCTGTAGTTTCATCAACATCTGCAATTTCCTGATCTGAAGATGCATATTTAACACTATTATTATCCGCGCCTTTCACAGCAAGTTTTGGTGTAGTATCTAGTTTCCAGTCCTTAAAAACTGTGGTGAAGGCAAACTCTGTATATGTGTCCTTAACCATTGCAACCTTTGTATAAGCTGCACTATTAGAAGCCTCCACAGCGGTGCATTCCTTCTTCCAGAAAAGATATCCATCAGAAGATATATCCACAGAGTACTTACTGTCCTTGACAAGACCTGTCACATCAATTTTTATGCTATTTAATGCTACAGGCTTAGCATCCTGCTGTTCATCTGCCTGTCCGGCAGGCTCATTTGAATTGTCAGAGCCACTTTCTGAGCCTGTATTTTCAGTATCCTTTCCAGCAGCGTCATCCTTACCGGTATCAGTATTACCCGGATTGTTATTACCTGAATCGGTATTATCTGGATTTGTATTTCCAGAATCAGTTTGTGCCTTAACCACTTCGGTCCTAACAAACTTTTGCTCAACTTCTTTTCCGGTACTGTCAGTAACAGTTACCTTGATATCATCTGTATTGGTCCAGTCCGAAGCACCTGTCACCTTAAGGTAGATAGCACCATTTGTGTCATTCGCTTCAACTATCGTGAAGTTAGCCGGCAAAATGGTGACAACCATAAGTAGGGCCATTAAAAAGGCCATCATGCGTTTTCTCATGCTACTCACTCCTTTGCTTTAAATTATTTCATCTGTATGTATAAAGGTAATATCCTCTAATACCATAAACTGATTGAGAACTGTTGTCTCGCTTGGATTCTGTGGCATATGTGATGAAAGTACCGTTGTTTCCCCAACATTCTGCTGACTGAGAACTGTTGTCTCATTTGAATAATCCTGTTCAAGAACCATCGTCTCATTACTTTCATTATCTGTATCCATTCCAACAGACGCCTGCTGTTCTAGCTTCATCGTGCTGATTTTTTCTGTATGAACCCCAAAACCACTTGTGATTCCACGTCTTTGTAGATTTCCTGACGGAGTCATTTTATCTGTCAGTCTGCCTCTTTCCAGATTAACTGCACTTGCCTTATAAGCTTTTCCACCGGAGGCTTCATTCTGCTTTCTAATATTTTCAATTGCCTTTTTTGCATTTCTGCCTGTTAAATCACCAATTACATTTGGAATTTTAAGTGTAATAAATAGTATCACTGAAACCACAAACATTACAGCACACGCTATGGAACCCACGATAAAAATCAGCCTGTAAATATCATATGTCATTCTTTCTCAGCCTCCTTTACCGTGTTTATCTTCTGCTTTGTCGACTCGATGTTGTCCTGAAGCTTCTTCATATCGTCTGCAATAACCGATTTGTCAACCTTAGTCGAACTGTCTGATATAGCATCCAAAAGTGCAATCACATCATCCTTTGATGTCACCTCCAAAAGAGGAGAAATATTGTTGTTTACAATATCATCTACTTCATTCCACACCTGAAGCTTTGAATCCACACTGTCAAACTGTTCAGATTCCTTTTCCAGCTCTGTAACTTTTTTCCAAAGATTTGCATACTCTTCATACATCTTCTCTGTCTGCTTAACCTTTGCTCCACCATACTGGCTTATGAGATCCAGACAATCGGAGATATCACAATATATCTGTGCAACAGGATATTTCTGCACAGCATCCTTGTACCACTTGGTGGCATTGGCATATCTGTCCTTTTCCACATTTATATCATAGTAGAAAAGAAAGCTCTCACCATACTGGTAGCAGACCTCCTGATATCCGTCAGGATTTTTCTTTTTCAAATCCGAAAGCACATCATACGTCTGCGAATATCCATCGCTGTTTTTTCTATCCAGTCCGACCTGTATCTTTGTAAGTATGTTTGCCTCATCCTTGTCCAATACAAAATCACTTGTAAGCATATCATTCAGCTTCAGATACGCATCTGTTCTGGTAGGGTCTGTAATTATCGCATTGTAATAGTCCTCATAAGTATCTGCCGTTTTCAGAATGTTATCATAGTTTTCACTTTTTTTATTCTCGGCTGAAACATATCCCCATATAGAGGTTGCTCCCAAAATCACTGTAATTACCGACGTAGTGATAAAAGCTGCAAGCTTTCTTTTTTGTTTTTTTCTATATATATCATCTATCTCATCATAGTGCTCCAAAGCATACATCAGCTCTGCCGCATTCTGATATCTGTTAGCCGGATTAGGCTGTGTACACTTTAAAATGATTCTTTCAAGACCACCTGACAGGCTTGGGTTTATCTCTCTGATCGGCCTGATTTCATAAGGTGGCTCACATGGGTTCTTTCCTGTAACCAGATGATATAGTGTAGCACCGAGACAATAAATATCTGTCCTGCCATCCGTCTGTCCCATTCCTCCAAACTGCTCCGGAGCTGCATATCCCATAGTTCCGAGACATGTCGTATCAGCCAGATTTTTTTCTTTAAACTCTCTTGCTGTTCCAAAATCAATAAGAGTGATATTGCCATCAGGTTTAAGCATAATATTGGCAGGCTTCATGTCTCGATATATGATAGGTGGATTCTGTGAATGCAGATATCCAAGCACATCGCACAGCTGCTTAGCCCAATGAATCACATCATCCTGAGGCAACGCGCCATACTCTTCAATAGCCTTGCTAAGTGAATTTCCCTGTATGTAATCCATGACGATCAGGAATCTGTCGTCATCCTCTATGACGTCCACAATATCCGGCAGATAAGGATGATTAAGTTTTTTTAGCATGTCTGTCTCAGCCACAAGACTCTGCTTCACAACCTCAAAATCCTTTACACCGTCTTTTCGTACCTCTTTAATAGCCCACTGCTTATTTGCTTTTTCGTTCATAGCCAGGTAGACGATACTCATTCCACCATGGCCCACTTCATTCAGTATCTTGTATTTTCCATCAACAAGAGAACCAATCTCAAGCATAAACTTTCCTCCTACTGTACCTTAATCAGCGCTGCTGTGATATTGTCTCTCTCCCTACGCTGCATGTTGAGTTCTATCAGAGAACGAAGCTGCCTATTCATCACATCCCTGTTTGTCATAAATGATGGTCTGATTGCCTGATAAATCTCATCAGATGTAATCTCGTGTCTGAAACCATCCGAACAAAGCAGAAACTCCGTACCACTTTGCACATCTCCAAAAAACATGTCAGGATTAACAATCTCAGAAGCACCCACACACTGTAAAAGCACATTTCTGCGCGGGTCTGTTTTAGCCTGCTCTATTGTCATATGACCCAGCTCTATCTCTCTACCTACAAATGTCTGATCCTTTGTAAGCTGTATGAGCTTATCATTTACAAGATATGCTCTTGAATCACCGACATTCATCAGATAGTATCTCCTGTCAGTGACAAGAAGCGCTACTACAGTGGTTCCAAGATTAACGCCCTGACCTGCTCCATACTGTTTGATTTTTTGATTCTGATTTGCTACTATACTCTCCCACTGTGCCCTTATTACAGAATCCTCAATATATCCGGGTCCATTTTGACAAATCATCTGCAGATCATCATTGACCCACTTATCAAATGCTCTTATAACCGTAGCACTGGCAAGCTCACCCTTCGCAAGACCTCCCATACCGTCACACAATACCGCAAAAACCATATTCCCAAGATTGGTAAAAATACGTTTCATCATTATGCTGTCCTGATTTGTTCTCTTGACTGTTCCCACATCTGTCTGGGCTGCAATTTCGTAATCCATACCATTTCCTCAATAAATATAATATTTAACCTATGATTTTTGTTTACTAGTACATGAAAAATTCAAAATCCTCATTCGCCAGTCTGATTTTTGTTCCATGCTCGATTTTAGTCTCCACATTGCTCTGAATCATCGAACCATTCACATATGTATGGTTTGTTGAATTGGTATCAACAATATAAAACTCATTGTCCCTGTTAATGATATTTGCGTGGCTCCTGCTGACCGCTGTATTGTCACTCACAAAATAATCCACATAGCTTCTTTCTTTTCCTATTCTAAATACCGGCTTGTTAAGCTCTATTCTCTCATTATTCTTTATTCGAAGCAGATAAGGCTTAATAATCTGAGCCTGTGATGCTCCCAAAACAGTGGTCTCTCCAGCCTCTGAACCGACTCCAAGCACTGTAGTCTCTCCAAAATTACCGGCCTTTGTCATGTTCTCCAAAATCTGTGGTGGAACTGATGGATTTCCGGTCATGCCTGTATTTGTATTTTGATTCTGCACCGGCTGTGGCTGAACCTGTTGCACCGGCTTTTGCTGTGCCTGTGGCATCGGTTGTGGCTGTGCAAACTGACGCTGCGACTGATTCGACTGAGTGAACTGTCGCTGTGGCTGTGCGAATTGTTGTTGAGGTTGCTGTGGCATTACAGTTTGTGGCTGTGCCGGCTGTGGACGCTGCTGTGGTGGCTGGCCTGGGATGGCAAAGGAAACATTTGATGGCTTCACATTTTGACCAGGCATTGCTGCTCCGTTTTTTTCTGCTTCCTTTTGAGCTTTTCTTTGGGCTTTTTGTCTCTCGTAAATCTGCTTATTTTCTTTACTGTAATGTGTCAAAAGTCCAAACATGGACATCTGCTTCTCACTTGTTGTTTCCACATATGTACCTGAAATATTCGTCCCCATCTGCACATTATTATTAATTCTATTCTGGTTTTGTGGATTCATATTAGGTACTGCAAAATTCACCTGATTAGGCTGTACCACATTATTTGCTGATTGTGTTTCACGCTGTGATTGCATTTTCCCCTGAGATGGCATATTTGTCTGTACCTGTTCATTCTTTAGCTGATTCATAGCAGGCTGCATAGGTTTAGGCTGCTGACTCTGTGACTGGCTCTGTGGTTGAACCGGTTTTTGCTGACCAGCAACAGCCTTTGAAGCTGCAATATTTAAATTATCAGCATCTATATCCATCAAGAGCTTTTCAAAAGCATCCACAGAAAATACAGGTGTACTATTCAGATAATTAATAATCTGTGCAACATAATCGCAATTCTCATTTTGGTCAAACTGTGTACTAAACATTATCTGCTTAAAAAACATAGGAATATTAACAGACTCATTCTGTCTGACCAAAGGAAGACATACCAGCATTGCATCACACTTTGACACATCAACATAGATATGTTCCAAATCAATCAACAGGCTTCTCGCATCAATCATATATTCCTCTGTTGATTTAATTGCCTTTAATACGCTGATAAACACACCTAGTAATCTCTTCTTATTTACAACTCCTGATAAAAACTCTTTTGCTGACACTTTTGCAGAAATATTATATTTAATAAATCTATCAGTATCTGACTGGGTGAACAGAGTCGGAACAATTCCATCTATCTTATTATTAGTAATCATTCCAAGGCTCATTGTATCCACATTATCCGAAGCTCCTATTTTATATACCAGATAAGTATTGTTTCCTTGATTTTCATATGTAAAACTCATGCCTTTGTCTCCTTTGTTCTATGATTCATGATTGTATAAATATAGTGTCAAAACCTGCCATTTATCATCCGTCTTAACAAATGTCTTGCCCTGTTCATTGAAATCGCACGCATCATCAAATCCTGTCGCAATGACTTTATTACCCTTTTCATCCACATAGCCCCAGCCATTTGTAAATCTAACGGCCGCCAATCCGTTTGAAAAGCTATGAGCCTCATTAAATTGAGGCTTAATCATCTGTTTACCATCCTTATCAACAAATCCCCATTTGCCGTCCACACATACTGCGGCATATCCATCATCTGCAAATAGCCGTGCATCATCAAATTTAGTTTTTACAACCTTATTGCCTTTAGAATCAAATAAATAATAATATCCATTCTGCTTTGCAAATACCCTATCGTTTCTACATACTATTCCTTTACTGTCCATAACAACCGAATCATATTTATCTTTTGTTACTTTCTTTCCCTTGGTATCAATAAGACTCCATTTATTACCAGACTTGACAGCAGCTACTCCATTTCCCATGGCTGAAACCTCATCATAGTCACCAGCTATCTTTTTCTTGCTGTCCAAACTGTACAGGCTCCATTTTTTGCCATCATTTACAGGAAAAATATTATCCATTGACATATATCCCAGCTTCTCAATATTGTCGACAAAATCAATGACTATCTTTCTGTTGCCCTCGTTGTCTATATAAAATGCCCTGCCTTTGTCATCTATAACAGGTGCAACCTCTTTAGCAAACGCTCCCGCCTCTTCAAATTCGGATTCTATTACACGATGCCCTTTGCTGTTCAGATAGCCCCACTTTTTTTCTTTCTTTACTGCTGCATAGCCATTACTGAACTCCTCTACCTGTGCATATTCACCTTCGAGATAATACTCATATTTGATATCTGAAATAATCTCTTCAATCTTCTTTGATGAAATTTTCAGTCCATCCGCTTCATCCTTTATCCTGAAACATGAGGCATAGTCTTTTTGCTCCAAATACACCTGAATCAAAAACTCATATCCCACCTGTTCCTTGGGATATTCACTTATGAGAGACTCTCCCCATTTGGCAGCTGTTCTTAAATCCTCCGCTTCTATATACATCTCTCCCAGCTCTGCCCGAAGCTTTGCTGAATCTTTAAGCTTTAAGGCATCAAGATAGTCCTCCTCTGCATTCACATAAACCTCAAGCTTCCTATTCTGTCTGGCCTGAGTTATATCATTATCATATTGTTTATTAATTTTTTCTCTGTCACTATATGTTTTATATACAGATCCTCCTAACAATGCTACAAGCAATATAGGTACTAAAAATTTATAATTCTTCATTGTATATCCTCTACATTCCAGTCAAAAATATTGATAACCACGTTCCTATAGCAAGAGCCGGACCAAATGCCATTGCATCCTTTTTGCCTTTTCTTTTTGTAATAAGAAAATAAATTGCTGTGATAAAAGATAAAACGAGAGATAAAAATATAGCGCTCCATATTCCATCAAGTCCAAGCAATAGCCCCATAACCACAAACAGCTTTATATCCCCGGCGCCAATCGACCCCCTGATACATATCTTGCAAAGCAAAGAAGCTATAAACAGGGCTGCCGCTGCAATAAGTGAAGAAATGATATTGGCAACAATAAACTGACTGCCACATATCAGCTCAACAAATATACTTAACACCCAGTATACAAGTCCTGTAATAATATATTCATTTGGAATCCTTAGCTCCGTGAAATCAACATATGCAACAGATGCCATAATTGAAAGAAGTGCTATCATCCTAAAATTCTTATAAATTGCATTATCGTGATAAAAGAACTGAAGCATACAAGCATCTATCATGACAAGAAACATACCTATAATACAATAGACAATAAGCTTTTTACTCTTTTTTTCTTTATTTCTGATCAGTATATAGATACTCACTCCACATAGAATAATTGAAATGAGTATCATTAAAATATCATTTGTTTTCATAATTCCTAATCCACCTATTTTTTCGCACTAACTCCCTTGCCCCACACATCGGTTGATGCACTCTGACAAAATCTGATGGTGATATCTGTATTAAGCAGATTGACAACCTTCACATCATATGAGCAAGTCAACCTTAGGGCATTACTTGATTTGCCATCCGTTGATACCAAAAATTCCGTGCCAGCAAACGAAAGCCCATCCAGACCATCCTTTACATGATACTGTTTCAAAAAAGCGTTGACATCCCCACCATTTGAATCCTTAAGATTCTTCTTCATAAAAGCTCTTCCCATAGACTGTGCCAGATATGACTTGCCTGCAGACGAACCCTCATTCAATGCAAGCATACCCATACCCTTTACAAAGCCCATAGGATCTTCTGCCAAAGCATCTCCATAGTCATTAATATTGGCAGCCAAATCTGATGCTCCACCCTTTGTCTCATCATAAGCGGTCATTAGACTTTCAAAATCAGAAGAGCCATTCTCTATATCTGACAAACTGCTATCCATATCCGATATTCCCGTCATTAGCTCATCCATACCCTTTAATGTATCCTTTGCCAATGCCCTACTGCTTGAAGCCGCATTGCTTGCTGCATTATCCACCGAATCAATACCAAACTTATAATACAAATAGGAGTACTGCGATATATCTGTCGCCGCACTGTTTAACGCTATGCTCATCTTTGCCTGTATGTAGCATATATCAACTATCGAATAGATGATGTACAACAGGAAAATAAAGGCAGTAAACGAAATTGTTGCCTCAACTACAATGGCTCCTCTTTCATCCTTTATATGTTTTCTCATGATATTCTCCCTTTAAATATAGATTTTCATATATACTATTTTCCTACTTCAATTACTGTTTGTCAATAATTACTTTACTATTTGTTAATGTAATAATAATATTTACTCATTACAATTTAATAATTTTCTATTTTAACAAAAAAAGCCGCCACACTGATAATATATAGTATGGCGACTTCCTATGATAGTATTAATATTTAATTAATTGACATATTGTAAATTATTCTACTGTGTATGTAAGATTATTTTCTTTTGCATATTGTTCAGCATATGAACCAGCCTTAACGATCAAATTGAAGTCTATAACATGCATCTCTGTAACACTTTCTGGAACTTTCAAATCCATTCCTTCATTGTTCATCGGAGGATAAATCATATTTGAGAAATCGTCTTCACCGATTTTTTCTAATCCTTCATTTAGTATTAAATTCTGAAGATCAGTGTTTACAAAAGCAGCTCCACCTATAGTTTTTACAGAATTTCCAAGAACTACATATTTAAGTTTTTCACAATTACCAAATGCCGTTTTTGCCACTTCGGTAACATTATTCCCAATCCGAACAGCTACAATATCTTTGTCATTCGCAAACACTTTGTTAAATCCAACAACTTTCTTTCCATCAATCTCATCAGGAATAACCACGATTGGATCCTTACCAACATACTTCTCTATTATGATGTTATCTGTGCTGTCATTGAACTCAAAATCTTCTGCCGGAGTCTCATCATGGCTCATCAAATCATCCATTGTGATTTCATCTGCTGTTTTATAACTAGTATCATTCTTATCATCAGACTTATCACTTGAAGGTGTGTCTTTCTGGCTGTCCTGCACATTTGCTGTTTGTTTTTGTTGCTCTGTCTTACCTGCATTGTCTGATGACGAACTTCCACAGCCTGCTGATGAAACAGCCATTGTAAAAATCATTCCTAAAATCAATAGTCTCTTTTTCATTTCTTTCTCCTTTAATAACCTCTGATTGTTTTTATATTATATGTGCACCAGTCAGTACTGCTGCTATCATACAAATCTGTATAATCACTATATAGTGGCAGTGTAATTAGTAACGGATCTACTTTCAGTTTTGAATCAAGCTCAAAATAAGTCTTTGAGTTTTCCAGCTTGTAGCCATCATCCTTCGTTATCTTTGACGTTTCAAAAACTTATATTTCCAAAAAGGAGGGGCAGTTCCTCGCAACTGCCCCTCATAAACTTTGGCAAACTCTCAAAATTTTGATTACCAAGTATAGTTTGCGACTTTACATGATAGTATTAATATTTAATTAATTGACATATTGTAAATTATTCTGCTGTGAATGTAACCCCTGCATCGGCATGTTCATTTGCATACTGTTCAGCATAAGAGCCCGATTTTCCAATAAGATTGAATTCAGAAACATGCAATTCGGTAACACTTTCGGGAATTTTTAAATCCATTCCACAGTTGCTTGATGGAGGCGCAAAAACATTGTTACTATCATCTTGTCCAATTTTTTGTACCCCATCATTCAGTACCAACTCCTGAAGATTTGTTTGAGCAAACATTCTGCCACCTATTGTTTTTACAGAATCTCCCATTACCACATATTTTAATTTTTTACATCCTGAGAAAGCTGATTTTTCAACTTCCTGAACATTGTTTCCTATTTTCACTGCAACTATATTATTATTAAGTGTAAAAGCAGATCCAAATCCAACAACTTTCTTTCCATCAATTTCATCAGGTATAACCACTATAGGATCCTTACCAACATACTTATCTATTATTATATCATCTCTACCATCATTAAACTCAAAATCCTCTGCCGGTGTCTCATCATGACTCATCAAATCATCCATGGTGATTTCATCTGCTGATTTATACTTCGCATCTTTCTTATCATTATCGGACTTACTGTCACTTGATGTATCCTTCTGACTGTCCTGAACTGTTGCTGTTTGTTTGTCTGTCCTACCTGCATTGTCTGATGACGACGAACTGCCACAACCTGCTGATGACACAGCCATTGTAAAAATCATTCCTAAAATCAATAGTCTCTTTTTCATTTCTTTCTCCTTTAATAACCTCTGATTGTTTTTATATTATATGTGCACCAGTCAGTACTGCTGCTATCATACAAATCTGTATAATCACTATATAGTGGCAGTGTAATTAGTAACGGATCTACTTTCAGTTTTGAATCAAGCTCAAAATAAGTCTTTGAGTTTTCCAGCTTGTAGCCATCATCCTTCGTTATCTTTCTCATATTCGCCTGAACTACATCCGCACATCTAAGTGTCATGGATTCCCCAATGTCGGATTGCATGCCACACACTATAAAAATACACAAATAATCGCTGTAACGCAATCCATTTTCACAGGAATTATGTATACCATTTTTAAACTTATCAGAAAAACTCTTTACAAATGCAGACAGTCCGTCAATACTATCTCCATTCGATTCATCAAAATCAAGTGAGACCTGCCACATCTTTGCATCTGTTTTATATAGTTCCACTGAAAATCCAGCTTCTAATCGGTTCATGTCATTTCCTGTTTCAAAAACTGTTATCAACGCAATCAACACTGCCTTTATAGCTACAAACGGAATCACACCGCTCGTCGCGGCTGATAAAACTTCTGACACATCATTAAATAAATTACCTGTAATTGAACCTCTATTCCAAAAATTTTCAAATGCAGATATAAGATTTAACACGTACCTAATTTCATAAATCTGACCATACGCAGCCTTTATATTATCATCATTATTCTCATGTCCATATAGAATATACTCTAACTCACAGCCATATGCAGCATTATTCTCTTTGCAAAACTTTTTATTTGTAAGTGTCTTATTATAATAATCTTTATATAATTCGCTAGTCCACTTTTCATCGACAGTTTTGTATGTATCCTCATAGTTTTTGTCTAAAGTAGACATATCATATCCCTGTTCTTTAAGGATATTATATCGTCCCTCATTATCAATAGTGGAGTAAGAAAACATTTCCATAGCATAAGTTGATAAATACAAATCGTCTCGAATTGCTTCAAATTTTCCGCTAATCATTTTTTGTAATACACTTACAAAACCTGAAAATATTATATCAGTACCAAATGTTTTATAAATTGTATCAATCTCGCGAGATATATTCTCTGAATCAGAGTGCTTATTATCTTTATTTTTTGCTGCATCTATAATTTTATCTGTCTCATCTTTTGCCGCTTTTTTTTCTTTACCATATTTATCTATGGTTCCATCATCTGCACCTTTAAAACTATCATGCCAGAACTGATACACCCCAGGTATTGCAACTGTCTTTGAGCCAGCGACATCAAGCAGTAAATTATGGTCATCATTGCTATTTACACTCGCAAGCCCCTCAGTTCCTGTTCCCTGTGGTGAGAACAATGATGAAAATGTAGAATCCGCATAGCTTGAAAGCTCTGAATTCGTAGTCCTTTTATTTATCTCGCTTTCAGTAATAACCATAGAGCCTGCATTTTTGAACTGATCATATGTAGATATATCCTTGACCTTCTGATTACCATATTTGAAGTCATCTATGGCTGCTATCATCGAATCAATCTGTGACTTTATATTCTTAAGTCTGTTTTCTAAATCTATAATTGACTGTTCAGTTATATTTCCGGCTGCTTCGCTAGCCTTAATACCTGCGATTTCATCTCTGTCACCTTCTGCAAGGTCTGAATCAGTGCCATCTGCCTGATTACTCCAATCATTGAGTTTTTGGGCATAATCAGCTGCATCATGCTTCAGTGTCTCAAGTGACTCTATATCCTTACTCGAATCTCCGTTTATCGCTATGTTTAATACATCTGAATAGTGCTGCAGAGTGTTTCTTTTTTCAATCAGATTCGTTGATATATCAGCAATTCTATTTACAAATATAGTACTTCTATCGCTTAATGTCAATGACGTTGCTTCTATATTATATATATTATTGCTTGATATACTCTCAAGCCTGTTTACTAATACGAGATAGCTGTCACTGCCATTTGTCACCCCTGCTGTCAGATATTTTGTCTGTCTGTTCTCCACCTGTTTCTTATATGATTTGTATGTAGTATCATAGTCATCTGGTAAGTCATTTCCCGGAGTACACTGCATCATGGCATTGAGTGCACAGTAGCTCTTTATCATTTCATCTGCTTTCTTATTCAGATTAGTTCGATAATCATCACTGCCACTTACCGTGACACTGTAGGCATCTGCAGCATGCTTCCAATACTGTATGTCATTTGTAACACCGGATGAATACGATATGCTATTGTTCACAGCATTGGTGAAATCATTCTTTGCTTTGTCAAATGCCTTTATTTTCTTAGAGATATCGTCAAACTGTTTTGTCAGTTCGGTGCCATCTATGTAATATGTATCATCGTCTTTTCTTGAATGGCAGTTTACATAATATGTCTTGCCATCATACTTAGCTTTATAGCATTTTGTAGAGCTTTTTGTGTAATTATACTGATTCAGTGGCACCTGTGCCCTGTTAAAAACCACAAGACCCGATGTGTTATACAGATTGGTAATCATCAGCTTATTCAGCTCACGATACTGTTCTCTGGCTGTCTGCATGGCATCACGTGTACCTGTGAGCAATGAATTGCTTGGCTGTGGATTTCCATTAGAATAATTGTCAAACAGATACTTATATGTATTGTAGCTGTCACGCATCAGCTTCTCGTCAGCTTCACAATAATCCTGTTTTTTCTCCACCAGCGGTTTATTCTCATCACTTTTTAAGACATCATCTATACCGGGAATACTCTTATTCTTTATTTTATCGATGGCAGTCTCTGTGATAGCTATAGGTGCTCTGTATTTCATGAAGTCCACTATCTGCGATTTAAGCATAGTGGCATTAGCCAGATTGGCACCATCTACGGCTTTTATAGTAGTTGAGTCATCGCCGTCATCCGTTACCCTGAGATAGTCACTGGCTTTTGAATCAGCACCTATCATAGCGCTGAACTCTCCTACCAATGTGTTCATCTCATCTTTAGACAAATTCTGTGATTTGAGTGCATTCTTGTAGCACTTTATTGAAGCATCATAGAATTCATCTATATTCTGGCAGGAAGCTACCATGCCATACCAGTCATTCAAATCAGCATCATAATGTGTCATAAGTGAATTGAGTGCCATATCAGCTGCCGATTCAGCCATAGACTTGGACAGGTACACTCTGCCCACATCCACAAATATACTGGCCACCAGCATACACGGCACCAGAATGATTACGAGAAATACTGACACAGCACCTCGCTCTCTTTTACTAAATCCATACATATTCATAACTCCTATTTACTCGTCCACTCAGTTATCTTATCTGCCAGTTTGCCTGCCGGCTCAGAGATATCATGATTTGTATATCTCTGTACAAGATCCTCTGCGAAATCTACAGTCCGGATAAACTCCGGCACATCAGATACCGGCACATCAGTATGAGTGGCATAAGATATATTGGTAAACTCATCCTGTCCCAATAACCTGATTGGCATTTTTATCTTATAGGATACATCCACATTTACCTTTGAATATATCACTTTACTTTCAAACTTAAGTCTGTCAATGGAAATACTCGGCTTCATCCCTGTAAAAAATCCGGTGCCTATCTTTCCCACATTTTTATTTATCTCACTCTCTATATCGCCCTCAGTATCTCTGAGACTTCCTGTAAGGTATCTATATGGCTTCAGACTAACTGAATTAAAATCCGGTATGCTGCCAGACTCAATATCATCAAGCATAGGGTCGGCACACTTTGCAGCACCTTCAAGCACCGCTGATACCACTATATCCTCCACCTTGCATTTCTGCGTATATGCATTTCCTACAAACAGCATAAAAAATATAGCCAGAAACATTGTTGGAAACACAATAGAAGCCTCCACTATCAATGCTCCTCTTTCATCTAAAAGTCTTTTCATAATTTTCACTCACATTCGAATTATTTTGGGTATATATCAAAAGATATATACCCAAAAAGCTTTCTAATTGTCTGTTATTCTCCAGATACTGCATCAGTAGCTTTATCTGTTATTGTACCAAACAGAGTTTCCAACAGACCCATAATCTGTCCTTTAAAGAATACAGCAAGTAATACAGCTATTCCGATAAGGACAACTATAGAGACGATATTTACATCTCCCTCTTCATCGCACATGAACTTACTAAATGCAAGCCTTGCCTTAAGTCCTAAATCATTCATTAATAACCACATAAACGTTTCCTCCTTTCGTGAAATCTATAAACAATCAGATTACTCTGATTCTCTACCTAAGCTCCAATGTTTGTAAATATCGGGACAATAACCATAATCAGGATTCCCATAAACATAAGAAACATTGGGATGAGAAGCTTGCTTGATGCCTTCTCTCCCTCTCTTTTTACCAACTGTCTCTTAAGGTTCCAGATTTCTGCACTCTGCTCCTGTAAAAGAGCCGTCAGCTCACTGTTTCCCTTTTCGATGCCCTGTATGATAGTAGATGCAAATTTTTTTATCTCAGGTATGATACATCTGTTTCCAAAATGATATATAGCTTCAGTCTCAGAGACTCCATTTTTCATCTCGTCAACTGATATCTGCATTTCTTTATATAATGTAGTATCGCCATTATAAGCTACATCTGCCCATGCATCCCTCATGATAAGACCTGCATTAGTCAGAAGGGCAAGCTTTGATACAACATTTGAGAAGTCGGACAGCAGTTCCTCTGAACGTTTCTTAATCTTGTCACTGGCTGATGTTCCATAATAGTAAAATGCCACAAAGGCGAACATTATAAATATCGTAACAGCTGCCATACTTCCTGCCAGCCCATACATGGCAAATGACATGGTAAATAATGTATACCCTAAAGTAACCTGCTGTGCTCTGGTGACTCTGATATAGTAATCAGCATACTTGCCATCCTTGAGCACCGATATCTCTTTCCTTAGCCTTCTGTCGTATTTGGTTCGATAATTGTACTTAATGAGTTCAAGCAGTTCATATCCCACAAAATAAATATCCTTTAAAGGATATTCTTTCTCATCCAACCCTTGAAAAAGTGTGGCATTTTTCTTTCCTTTACAAAACAGGAATATCCAAAAAATTGTAAATATCAAGCCTAATATCCAGCATATATAATCTAATATTCCAAACATAACTAAATCTTTATCTCCAATACTTTTCTTCCTATAAAATATGCTGCCACAAATATGATTACCGCAACTGTTGTCGCCATGATGCCTGATGGAGACACAAAATTCTCAGCAAAATCCGGACTCATCAGCTTCATCATTCCAATAAGACCTATCGGCATGATAAGCATCACATTCTGCTCTGTTTTGTTTGCTGTAACAACGGTTTCTATATCCTCTGCTATCTCCATTTTGTCATTCAAAATTTCATATGTAGACCTGACTGTATCCTTGATATTTCCGCCCTTCCTATAACATATCTGAAAAACCTTGGCGAAACTCTCTATATCCTCATTGCCGCTTCTTTCCCCAAAATCAAGAAGCAGGTCTTCAATATCAATATTATTATCCATACCTGACAATAAAAGCTCCAGTTCGCTAATAATATAAGCACCATCCTCATACTGCATCTTCATATCGTCATACACACTTCTGAATGAATCTATAACATTTTTACCGGCTCCCAGAGATGTACTAAGTGCCTCTAACATATCTCTAAACTGTTTATTAAGCTGATTTTTCTGTTTCTTAATAATAGACTGTATCCTGACCGGAATATACAATTTAACAGCTATAACGCCAACTATTACCGGAATAATTACATTTAAACAATATGTAACTGTAGTTGCCTGCCCATATTCATCTTTTCCTATACCTCCATAGAATAAATATCCGATGCACGCTCCTATCACAAATGCAATAAGTACATTGATTATTTTCTCGGGAACAGACATATAATAGACCTTGTAATTATATGTACTTGTATTTATCCGTGATGTATAGTATTGTGGTTCCAGAACTTTTTTCTCTTTGTTTTTTTTCTTCATAAATTCACCTATATGGCTGTTTTTATACCTGACAGCTTAAGCTTGTAGTCGTTCTTCAATGGGTTGCCGGTTCTTACCAGTCTTCCTGATACCTTATCCATTGTGCTGGCTTCATCCTCTTTAAACTCATACAGTGGGTTTAACTCTATCTCTCCATTTTTGATGCCAACTACTTCTGTTATAGCCATGGTCTTTCTGCTTTTATCCCTAAGTCTTGATAAATGAATTATAATATCAACTGCCGATGCAATCTGCTGCTTTATTGCCTCAAGAGGAAGTCCATCAGCCCCCTGCAGCACCATTGTCTCGAGTCGGCTGAGCATATCCTCAGTAGAGTTGGCATGTCCTGTAGACAACGAGCCGTCATGTCCTGTATTCATAGCCTGAAGCATATCAAGAGCTTCTCCTCCTCGACACTCTCCTACTATTATCCTTTCAGGACGCATTCGAAGAGATGATTTAATTAAGTCTCTTATTGTAACCTGCCCGGCACCTGAAGCATTTGCATTTCTAGTCTCCAGACTAACCAGATTATCAATTCCTGTAATCTGAAGCTCTGCTGAATCCTCAATTGTAATAATTCTTTCATCCTTAGGAATAAAATTGGAAAGAGCATTAAGAAATGTTGTTTTTCCGGAGCCTGTACCACCACTAATAAAAATATTGTATTTGGCTTTCACCAAAAGTTCCAGCTTATCTGCTATTTCCTGTGTTATAGAACCATATTCTATCAGCTTATTTATAGTCATTGGTTCTTTTGAAAACTTACGAATAGTAATCGTCGGGCCACATAAAGCAATCGGAGGCAATACCACATTCACACGCGAGCCATCCGGAAGCCTGGTATCACATATGGGATTAGCCTGATTCACTTCTCGTCCTGCCAATCCTACAATTCTTTGTATGACATCCTCCAGCTTTCTCTGACTCTCAAACTTCTTATCAAGGCGTGTAAGTCGTCCTTTTTTCTCAATAAAAATCTTTTCAGGTCCATTAATCATAACCTCTGTAATCGAATCATCACTGATAATCGAATCTAATAAGCCAAATCCTCTTATAGAGCTATATACCTGCTGTGATATTGATACCTTTGTCTCAATAGGACAGTAAATATCCTTAAGTCTGTCTGTAACTATCTGATCTATTCTTTCCGCAAGTTCTTCATCTGATATTTTGCTCAAGGATACATTTTCACTTACAAAACGTTTTATGTCATCAACAAGCTCTTCTTCATTAATCTGCATATACATTCCCTCTATTGCAAGATTTCTTCAAAAAATTCCATCTTGGTCAATGTTTCTATTATCTGTCGGACTGTAGCATGTTCATATCGTGGTGCTCCACCAATAGTCTTAATAGAAATATTTGATAGCATCTCTGAGTTCTTATTACTAAACTTGTTGTATATCATATTCATGTTTCGGATAATATTTATATCATCATTTTGTTCTAATAAAACAACCGACTCATATGCTCTCATAAATTTATAATTTGACAGCTGACTGCCATCATTTACAACTATAATTCTCCAAGCCTTTGAGAGGAGCTTTAATTTTTCTATTTCCAAAGAAAATGGTAAATCTACAATAATCTCATCATAATTGTCCATTCCCTGTATATTGCCTATCAAAGTATCAATATCTGCATATGAAATTTCCAATATATCGAGTGCCACCTTTGTAGACGAAAAGTATGACACTCCTTCCTGGCTTTGCTTTATACAGCTTTCAAGCTTCAATAACAGATTTGCCTTTCTGCTCTTAAGCGAATATATAACATCACTCATAGTGGCATTTCCTTCTGCCTGAAAGAAAACATCTGTTGTGCCACACTGTTCTAAATTTAAATAAAATACCCTTTTCCCCATATTTGCATGTGCTATCGCACATGCTGCTGCAACAGTCGATGTTCCAACCCCACCACATGGTGATGTAAAAATAACCACACTGCTCTTATCATTTTCTCCGCTGATAGTAGCCACATTTGCAGCCATATCAGAATATACCCCAAGTATCTGCTTAAATATAACGTCAACACGCTGATACTTGCATATGGCAATTTCATCCTTTATTAACTCTATACCGGGTGTCCCTGTAAAATAGGCAAGTCCACAATTTCTCTTGAATTCAGATTTGTCAATATTAAAATCTTCTTCAGCTATTAATACATCTATTCTGTATTCTTTTACCGATTCTATTGCGTTTTTTTCATCTGTAAATGAATAAACCTCTAATTTATCAGCATACTTTGTATTAAATACTCCTGTAAGCCTATCCAAGTACTCTTTATCTTTATCAAGCAATGCAACCTTAATCTTCATAGCACAACCACCTTCATCTTAAGTCCTCTTTTGCCTATATTTTGCCACTTTCATTACTATGTGTCAATACATCTTTTACCTATAGTTAATATTTTTATAATATTTTGACACAGATATTTTATATACTATCAATGTTCTTTTTATTCAATATTCACAATTTTCCATATGTTAATTTCTGATTTTCAGTGCGTAATTTAATTTTTCATAATTCAGCTACAATTAGTCATAATAATTTTTACTAATTGAAATTATAATATGGGAGGTTTATATGAACAATATTATTCTAAATCCAAAAGAACTTGGTGAGCGCATACGTAAACTACGTTTTAAAAGAAATAAAACACAATCTTATTTTGCTGATATGTTATACATCTCACCTTCATATCTGGCCCTTATAGAGTCCGGAAAGCGAGTTCCTAATCTTGACTTACTTATCCATATAGCAAAATTCACAGATGTCACTCTCGATTATCTTGTTTTCGGGGATGATCCTAATTGCGACCCTTTGCAAATGACATTTAACAGACTCTATGATAGCTATGATAAAAAACAGATTGAAAATGCTATGAAACTAGCTGAGTTTTACCTTGAAATGACAAAAGATGATGATAAAATCAAAGACAATATAAATAAAAAATAATTTTCCATTGCCAATCTCCTTCCTTATTTCTATAATATTCCCATACCATATATTCAAATGCAGCATATAAAGAAAGGGGATTTTCAATGGACACTTTTTCAGAAGTTTTTAAAGCTATCGCAAGCTACCCATGGCAGGTAAATGTGGGTGTGCTTTCACTAATACCACTGTACATCATAGATTTTAAGTTTTTCTGCAAATTAAATATTGGTTTACAGCGCAAGATAGCACTTGCAAAGGAGCGCGGACATGTGGCGAGAGGCATGATTGTGAAGGAGGATGCGAAGAGGCTCGTTGTCAATAATTCACAATCCGCTTACAGCTACTGGGCTGCCAGATACACATATACTGTAGACGGAAAGGAGTACCGCAAGCGTTTTTCATGCAATAACAGTCGGATGTGATACCTTTTGGCACAAAAAATCCGCTATACCAAATACAATGGTTAGCGGATTTTTGCTATTTACATTTTGATAAATTATTCCTGCCTGATGCTACACAGTCTCAGGCACCTTATAGCCTGCTTCACTCATTAATTTTTCAAACTCAACGACACTGACACCGGCTTCCTCTGCTGCAGTATCAATATCGAGCTTGCCCTTTGTTACCAGAGTAAACAACATCTTATTTTCTCCTTCCTCGATAGCATCAGCTCTTTCAAGCTCAAGCTGCCTGTCAAATTCATAATTTAACTGCATACTCTTCGTCACCTCACTTCTGTAAGTCTTTAGAAACTCCTTCAGAATATCATTGTCAATACAATAGTCTATAGCCTTCTCAATATCTATAGCAAGATCATCAAATGCCCCGTCTGCATGATACTCTCTGACCTTATTTACAAATGTCATATAATCATTCAGCCAGCCACAGGACTCCATAATAGCCTTGTTCTTTCCGTCGTTTATATTGTACACCTTACATTTAAGCTCAAGATTCGGCTCATCGGTCGGCTTCTCAAACGCATCGGACAGCTTAAGCTCCTGAACCTCCGGCTGTTCCTCCTCACCATTGTAAAATACCACAAAATGTGGTGTCGGTATCTTTACCAGTCTTCTGCCATAGATGTTCTTGCCACTTTTTGTTCCTTTTTTCTTGTCGCTGAGCATATCTGACAATATCACGCTGAAATAAATAAGACTTCTCACCGGCATATTCGGACAAACTGTGGACTGATGCTCATATATGCTCAATCTCGCATCCACGATAAACGATGCATCATTTCTGACCGAAAGTGAAATGCCGCCATCGTGAATCACCATCTCAACATCCTCCGGATTGTCATAGCTAGACCCATTCATTGCGTTATACAGCTGTAAGGCTCTTTCCTTATCCTGCATCAGCATACTGAAAACATCACTTTTGTACTCTCTGTTACCACTCATATAAAATCCTCCTTCATTTGAAAACACTAAAGCAGGAAATATCTGTGTAGTAAAAGCCCTCTTATCCTGCTTTAAATAAAATAATGAAACATTTAAAAGCAAGAATTTCAGGGAATATGAAAAAAAAATTAAGGTATTGAAGACCCTGCACGCCCTTATCGCCGGACGACATCTTATTATGCCTCACATATTTACAGAGCATATAGTCATATCTGTAATTAATGTGCCAACGACCGCACAGGTTGCTATAGAAAAACTGCTTTGACTATATTTTAACATATGTGAAAGAAATAGCAAGCGGTTTGTATTTTATTATATTGTTTTTGTTGTATATGCAACATATTTTTGGACAAAATTATAGTAATATTGTATTATAAATAATGAAATCAACATTCAAGAAAGAAGGACAAGAAATCCTATGGACAAGGTTTTCAAAATAGAAGATTTACGCCCTATCCGCGACGAGATGACCGTCTCACGAAATTCAAGGCTTAGTGACAAAACACCCATAACCTATTTTTCTCTCGGAAAAGGCACGTCAATCTCTCAGGAATCCTACGATAATACCACTGTATACATCGGTGCAAAAGGATGCGCTGATTTTCTTATCGGAGATTATGCTGCAAAGCATACCATATCAGAAGGTGATATGCTGGTAGTCCCTTCGAAAACACTCTGCGGAGTAACAACAGAAACCGGCTGTATTTACACCGAAATCATCATAAAAAAGGAGAACAACAATATGAACAAAATTATCAAATCAGGCGAGGTCATGAAGCTTAAGGATCTTATCTCATATGAGGATGGCAGTATCACGAACATTGATGTGGTAAGCAACGACACAATGAAATTCGTGCTTATGGCATTTGATGAGGGCACCGGTCTCACACCGCATCGCGCGCCTGGAAATGCAATAATTTTCGCACTCGAGGGCAAGGCTGTAATAGACTACGAGGGCAAAGATTACACAATCTCAGCAGGCGAAAATTTCCGTTTTGACAAAAACGGACTGCACAGCGTAACCGCTGACGAAAGGTTCAAGATGGGACTTCTTCTGGTGTTGGAGTAAAGCCTGCTTCACTCTTTTTTCAAATCCCATGCCCCCGCTTCCTAAGCACCGGCATTGTGTATATCTTCACCAAAAGCGGTATCACCATGATAAACCATACTATCGGCTCTGCCACTATCACTCCTGTATAGCCAAGCAGTGGCACAAGTGTGAATGCAATGACAATCTTTCCTACCATCTCAAGTGAGCTTGATACAAGCGGTGTTATCTGCTCTCCAAGCCCCTGCATTGCATTTCGCACTATACATATGACAGCGGTCACATAATAAAACAGAGTATCAAATTTGAGATAATTTGTGGCATTTTTTATGACAATAGGATTATTAGTGCCTGTTACAAGCTTCACCAGCCACGGGCCTATAGTGTAGCTTGCGATAATTGCCATCGTACACCATATGCAGGTATAGAATATTGCCAGTTTTATGCCCTTTTTCACTCTGGCTACTTCTCCCGCTCCTATATTCTGCCCACAGAAGGTCGCCATTGTCTGTCCGAACACGGTAAACATGACCATGAATATCTCCGATATCTTTCTGGCAGCCGTGTGAGCTACTATAATATCCTGTCCCAGTCGGTTTATGGCGGTCTGCAGGGTCAGCGAGCCTATATTTACAAGTGAACTCATAAATGCCATGGAAAGACCGGCCTTTAGCATTGTCATTTTCATCACGGTATCACAATTTTCGCCGCATAATTTCATGCGTCTTCGCAGTATCTGACTGTCAAATAAATCACTTTGGGACAACCGCAAAAGCTCATATCTTTTTACCATATATACATAGCACACAATAAACGCAATAACCTGTGCAAGTACAGTGGCAATCGCAGCGCCCGCCACTCCTGCCTTCAGTACGACCACAAAGAAAATATCACCTGCCATATTCAGACAGACCGAGACGGCTAGTATGACAAGCGGCGTAACTGTATCGCCCAGTGCCCTGAGTGCCGCCGCACATGCATCATACAAAAATGTCGCTACAAGCCCTGCTATTATAATAAAAATATATGACACAGCCATTCCCATCAAATCATTTGATACATTTAAAAATCCAAGAATCTGACGCAAAAATAACAGGCACAATACCGTTATAGCAAGCGCTATTATACATCCCATTTTAATTGACAGAGCAAACGATTTCTTTACACCGGCATAGTCCCTTGCTCCAAATTTCTGGGCTGTTATTATGGCAAATCCATTAGCTAAGCCCATCAAAAAGCCTATCATCAGATTGCTGAGTGTCGTGGTGGCTCCGACTGCTGCCAGTGAGTTTTCTCCCAGATATGATCCGACTATTCTCGTGTCAACTATACTGTATGTGAGCTGGAGTATATTTGCCATAAATATTGGAATGGCAAATGCCAGTATGAGTCTTGATGGTTTTCCTTTTGTAAGGTCTTTCATGTATGTATATCCTCGTATATTTCAAAATATTTTCATCAATATATTAGCAGATAAATTTTAAAATTCAATCTTTTTAATCGGTAATATAATCATTTCTGATCATACTAAAATATAAACAACAATATATAGTTTATATACGCAATAATTATACATATTAAATTTATATATATTATATTTACACGCATTGAATTTATACGTATCATATGTTATATTATATATATACTAAAGAAAGGTGGATAAAAATATGCCGATCAAACCAACTGAAATGGAACGTATAATACTTGCCGATGGGTGGATTTTCAAAAACCAAACCGGATCACATCGGCATTATATTCATCCTTCAAAGCCCGGAAAAGTAACTATTCCTTTTCATAAAGGCAAAGAACTGAACAAAATCACTGAAAATTCTATCCGTAAGCAAGCGGGAATCAAATAATCATAAGGAGGTATACTCATCATGTTATCAATATATCCAGCATGTTTTTTTAAGGAAGATAATGGATACTCTGTAATCTTTCCTGATTTAAATTATCTTGCAACACAAGGAGATACCCTTGAAGATGCTGTGGCCATGGCTGTTGATTGTCTTGCAGGATATCTGTATACGGCTAAGATGGATAATGAAAAATTTCCTAAAGCATCCAAATTATCTGATATCAATATTGACAGACTATCTGACGAATTAGACATAACAGGAACATATACCGATGCATTTACCAATATGGTTTCAGTAGATGTTAAGGCATATGCCAAAGAGCATTTCGATAAATCGGTCCGAAAAACCCTTACCATTCCGGCTTGGCTAAATACTGCTGCGCAGGAAGAGGGAATTAATTTTTCAAAAACACTGCAGGAAGCACTTATGTCAAAGCTTAAGGCTCATTAGATATCTGCATTATAATTCGGAGACATTATGAACAACGATATAAAATACAAGCTGGCCAATGCCATGAAGGAATGCATGTTTTCCTCTCCTGTCGAGAAAATTACGGTTAAGGAAATCTGCGACACATGTGGTGTGACCAGACAAACCTTTTACAGAAATTTTCAGGACAAATATGACCTGATAAACTGGTATTTTGATAAGATACTGATTGAATCCTTCCACCAGATGGGTGAGGGCAGTACCGTGTACGAAAGCCTTGTTAAAAAATTTGAATATATCCGGATGGAGCACCTTTTCTTTAAGGCTGCTTTTAAAAATGATGAGCAGAACAATCTAAAGGAGCATGATTTTGAGCTGATTCGTCAGTTTTATATTGACCAGATCGAAGGAAAAAGCCACCGGAAAATATCCGACAAGCTATTGTTCCAGCTTGAGATGTACTGTCAGGGCTCTGTCTTTATGACAACACAGTGGGTGCTTGGCAATAAAAACTTCACCCCTCAGGAGCTTGCCGGACTGCTCGCTGATGCTATGCCAAAGGAGCTTGCCGACGTGTTTCGCGAGGTAAACCTGATATAATTCAAGTAAAATATGTGGTTTTCGCCACCAATTTATAACAGGGTAAAAATCCGGGAATGCTGTCAATTGACAGTTCCCGGATTTTTACATCCCTGTAAGCTGTTGCAGAATTACATAATCTTACGGAAAAGAGCCTTCAAATCCTCAACACTTGCATCCTTTGGATTTCCAGGTGCACATGCATCCGCGTGAGCAGACTCTGCGAGGAAGTCTAAGTCATCCTCCTTAATAGCTTCAAGCTTTGTTGGGATTCCTACATCTACAGAGAGCTGCGCTACAGCATCGATTGCAGCCTTCCTGTACTCCTCTACAGACATATCATCTACGCCCTTTACTCCCATTGCGCGGGCAATTTCACGATATTTTTCGCCTGTGCAGTCTGCATTGTACTCCATTACGATTGGAAGCATCATAGCACATGCTACTCCGTGTGGTGTATCATAAACAGCTCCAAGTGTATGAGCCATTGAATGAGCGATTCCAAGACCTACATTTGAGAATCCCATTCCGGCAATGTACTCTCCAAGTGCCATACCCTCACGTCCCTCTTTTTCATTGGCAACTGCACTTCTTAAGGATCTTGCAATAATCTCTATTGCTTTGAGATGGAACATGTCTGTCATCTCCCAGGCAGCCTTTGTTGTGTAGCCCTCGATAGCATGTGTGAGTGCGTCCATACCTGTTGATGCTGTAAGTCCCTTTGGCATTGATGACATCATGTCCGGGTCTACGATTGCGATGATTGGCATGTCATGTGGGTCCACACATACAAACTTTCTCTTTCTCTCTACATCTGTGATGACATAGTTGATTGTAACCTCTGCTGCTGTTCCTGCTGTTGTAGGTACTGCGATGATAGGAACACAAGGCTTCTTTGTAGGTGCAACACCCTCTAAGCTTCTTACATCCTCAAACTCCGGGTTTGCGATGATGATGCCGATTGCCTTTGATGTATCCATAGAAGAGCCGCCTCCGATTGCAATGAGGTAATCAGCTCCTGATTTCTTAAATGTCTCTACGCCATGCTTTACGTTGTCGATTGTTGGATTTGGCTTAATCTCCGAGTAAAGCTCATATTCCAATCCGTTCTTATCAAGGATATCTGTTACCTTTGCGGTAACTCCAAATTTGATTAAGTCAGGGTCAGAGCATACCAGTGCTTTTTTAAAGCCATGCGCCTTTGCCTCTGTTGCAATCTCCTGGATTGCACCTGATCCGTGATAAGATGTCTCGTTTAACATGATTCTGTTAGCCATAGTGTAAAATCTCCTTCCAATTTTAAATAATACTCCTAAAAAACTCTGCCGATAAATTCTTATAACTTATCTGCCTGACTATATTTTAACAAAGTATTAAACGAGATGTAAGTTACAAACCTGCCAATGTGTAACATACCTGTTGCAATATGTAACCTGCCGGTTACCTATGTATATCCCACCGACTGCCAATCACACCTTATGGCTGTCTGATATAACTTTCTTTAACTCTCTTGCCGCCGCACTAATCGGGTGATGAATATCGTATACCATACATATATTTCTCTGCGGTATCTCCTCCTCCAGAGCTATCTCTACAATCTCGCGATTTGCTATCGCAGTCTCTGCCATAGGCTTTGGCATAAAGGCAAGACCAAGCTCACTTTTCACAAGTGGCAGTATCTGATCTGTCGTTGCGGTCTCTGTATCAGGCGCAAATTCAAGTCCGTGTGACATAAAAAGCCTGTTAAAAAACTGAAATGTCATGGTCTCCCGCCCCAGTCCGATAAGCGGATAATTATGCAGCTCCTTTAATGACAGAGTCTGGCTTCCGAGTGCAGTAAAGGTGGTTCCACCCACAAGAATCTCCTGAAACGAACCAAGCTTTATCATCTTAAGAGGGGCCTCCACCTCAGCCGGTGTCGATACCACTGCAAAATCAATCATGCCGTTTTTTACGGCATTTATAGCCTGTGGGGTGGAGTGATTATATATCTTAAGCCTGATACCCGGATATGCCATGTGAAAAGGTTTTAGCCTGTCAAGCAGATATATGTTTAGAGCTGTCTCACTGGCTCCTATTGATACGCTTCCGTGTGACAGTCCTGTGCTGTCTGACAGCTCCTCCTCCGCAGCAAGTATCTGTGACATCGCTGCAGATACATGCGCGTACAGACGCTCTCCCTCCGGTGTGAGCTGCACACCTCTGTTATTTCTGATAAAAAGTAGGCTGTTTATCTGCTGCTCCAAATTGTTCATGGCGCGGGTTACATTTGGCTGGCTGTTTCCGAGCGCCCTCGCAGCCTTTGTGAAATTGCAGTATTTTGCAACATAATAAAATATCTTGTAGTACTCAAAATTTATATCCATATTCAAAGCCTCCTTTTTATTATCGTTTTACCGGTCATTTTTCCGATAATACACAGATACTAATGATATAATAATATGATATTTCAATTATATCAATTATACTTTTTACTTATTATAATCATAATTGTATAATCATAAATGCTCAAAAGAGAAATATTGATTATATATATAAGAAAAGGACGTGTTTCAAATGAGTGAAAAGACAATGTTTCCAAGAGAAGACCATACAGAAATGCTGTTTCAGAAGATACTAAACGATCCATGGGCGTGTGACAGGCTTATGGAAACCTTCAATGAAAATTTGGTTTACAACGATGAATTTGATGTATCACTTCCGGCAGAAAAATTTGCTAAAGCTCTCTTCAATGCATATACCAACCGCGATCTTTCCGCACTGCTTATGTGTCTGTGCAACAACACCGTATTTGATTTGCTGCGCAATTCATATATCATACCGTACAGGTTCAATGCCGACGGACATCAAAATCCGATAATCATGACCGATGAGTACGGAAATCCGCTGCCCGAGTATAAACACATATCTCACGACAAGAACTATATACATTTTCACGAAATATACAACGATATGCCAGACAAAAAGGATATCTACTACGCACAGGCTTACCGCTACAGCCACACATATGATTCCGAGCATATGACTCCCACACAGCAGGTCATTGTAAAGCATGACGGAATACTCTTGATACGAGAGCTTCCCGATACCGTAAAACTCAAGGAGACTGAGGCTGAGGCTTACTCTGCTGTATGGGATCTGATGATACAGATTGAAAAGGAACTTCCTATGGCATATGTTTTTTACGGTCAGGATTCTCTTGTGGAAAATGACAAGCGGTATGATGAAATTGGTATTTTCCTGCGAAGCTCTCACTTCCTAAAAAATCTTGAAAAACATGTACAAAAGGCCGAGGCGATAATTTATGGCAGATAACAGCTACACAGATATCATGGAAAAAAATCATATGGAAATCCCCTGGCATGATTATGCCAGACAGGATGGAAATATACTCATAGATAAGGCAGGACTGATTGAAAAAGCCTCTGTAATCGGACGTGTCGGACTCATCATGCTCTCCTGCGGCACAGGAGCCTGGCGTGTGAGAACCTCCATGAACCGGCTCTCAAAGGAGCTTGGTGTCACATGTACAGTGGATGTCGGACTTATGTCAATCGAGTTTAACTGCTTTGACGGAAATGACTGTATATCACAGTCACTCAGCATAGCAAACACAGGTGTAAACACATCAAAGCTCTATCGCATGGAGCAGTTTGTCGACAATTTTCCTAACGAGGAAGCTCATCTGACCGGCGAAGAAATTCACCGGCGACTTGATGAGATTGAACAGATTCATGCCATTTACTCCCCTGCAAGGCTTGGACTTGCAGCAGCTATAGCATGCTGTGCCTTCACATTTTTGCTTGGAGGAGGCCCTATTGAAATGATACTGGCATTTGTAGCAGCCGGCATCGGAAATCTCATACGTACAAAGCTTATAAAACATCATTTTACTTTGTTCCTAAATATAGCGGTATCAATTTCTGCCTCATGCTTCATATATGCGGCATTTTTAAAAATTGCAGAGATGGCTTTCAATGTACCATCAATTCACGAAGCCGGATACATCTGTTCCATGCTCTTTATCATACCCGGATTTCCGTTTATCACAAGCGGAATCGACCTGGCAAAGCTGGATCTACGCTCCGGTCTTGAACGCCTTGCCTATGCAATAATAATAGTCATGGTAGCCACGATGTTTGCATGGATTATGGCACTGCTTCTGCGACTGCAGCCTATGGACTTTGAAGACCTGAATCTGACCCCCGTACTACATCTAATCCTGAGGCTTATAATGAGCTTCTTCGGTGTGTTTGGATTCTCAATCATGTTCAACAGCCCTGCTCCCATGGCTGCAACAGCCGCACTTATCGGTGCCATAGCAAATTCACTGCGGCTAGAGCTGGTAGACCTGACAGGTATGCCGGCTCCTGCTGCCGCATTTGCCGGAGCTCTCACAGCAGGGCTTCTCGCTTCATTTATCAAGGAAAACAACGGATATCCGAGAATATCCCTAACTGTTCCATCCATAGTCATAATGGTTCCGGGACTTTATCTGTATCGGGCTATATACAATTTCGGCATAATGGCACTTTCGGATGCTGTTTCATGGTTTGCATCAGCAATCATGATTATCATTGCACTGCCGCTCGGACTCATCTTTGCAAGAATACTAACTGATAAGACGTTTAGGTATTGCACGTAACAGAATCATACACATTATAAGCAGACTTGTTTTATACCATTCAAATTTCGGACAGCACAAGCTCTGCACCAACATCCAAATATTAAACTCAAAAAACAAGGAGGCATTCATCATGCTTACAGCAGTTACAGGAATAAACTGGGGAGACGAGGGAAAGGGTCGTGTCATCGACCTTCTCGCAGAACATGCGGATATCGTAGTCCGCTATCAGGGTGGTAACAATGCCGGACACACAGTAGTTAATAAACAGGGAAAATTTGTCTTAAATCTGCTTCCATCCGGAATACTTCACCCGGATGTAGTATGTGTGCTCGGTGACGGAATGGTTATTGACCTAAACCATCTGTCCAATGAAATTGCACAGATCAGAACACAAGATGTATCTGTTTCACCAAAAAACCTGAAATTATCAACAAGAGCCACAATTTCAATGCCGTGGCATAAAATACAGGATGAGCTTGAGGAAGAGCGCCTTTCAAAGTCCGGAGCAGCCTTCGGCTCTACCAAACGCGGTATTGCCTATGCATACAGCGATAAATACCGTAAAAAAACAATCCGTCTCGGTGATTTACTCCACTTAGACGAAGAGAATGTACAGGCCAGACTTAAGACAATGCTTGAAGCTAAAAACCTTGAGCTTGCAGGCTGCTATCATCAGGAGCCTATGTCTCTGTCAGCTCTTTTGTCATGGTGCAGGCAGAAGGCTGCAAAATATGCACCTTATATCACAGATACCGGTGCATTCCTTGAGGATGCACTATCCAAGGGAAAGCGTGTTGTACTTGAAGCACAGCTTGGTGCAATGAGGGATATAGACTATGGTATTTTCCCATATACTTCAAGCTCCTCCACCATCTCAGCTTACGGTCCTATAGGTGCCGGTATCCCCGGTGCCTCATTAGATCATGTGGTCGGTGTACTAAAGGCATACTCTACCTGTGTTGGAGCCGGACCATTTGTCGCAGAAAAAGCTATGAACGGTGAATGGACTGAAATGGTCCGCAAGTATGGGGGCGAATATGGTGCTGCCACTGGAAGACCACGTCGTGTGGGTCCATTTGATGCCGTTGCAAGCCGCTATGGTCTAAAATGCCAGCATGCTGACAAAATCGCACTGACCAAGCTAGATGTCCTGAGCATCATGGATCAGATTCCTGTTATCACAGGATATCAGTATAAAAATGCCGTAACAAACGTCTTTGACCCTACCGAAAATCTGGAAAAATATACCCCGGTAGTCAAAATGCTGCCGGGGTGGAAAACCGATATATCAAATTGCAGGTCATATGATGAGCTGCCTGTAAATGCTAAGCGCTACATAAACTTCCTTGAGGACATGCTAAGACACGAAATACAATTTGTCTCAGTCGGAGCTGAGAGAAATCAATATCTTCTCAATGGTAAGTGGCTGTAGTTGCCTTTAACATGCTTTAACCAACCTCTATGCCATTGCCATATTATTTTTCTGATTTACTAAGATATTGTATACACGAATGTGCTGCCACATTTCCTTCTCCGACAGCCTTCGTGTACTGGTATGGCCTGCCTGTGCAGTCTCCTGCTGCAAAACAGCCTGCCACATTTGTCTGTTGGGCTCTATCCACCAATATATGTCCGTTTTCTATTTCAAGCTGGGGCATAAGCTTTGATGGTGCGATGGCGTTCCTGAGGCAGAATACTCCGTCTACGCTCTCAGTCTTTCCGCTTCGAAGCGTAATTCCTTCCACAAATGAGTCTCCGATTAATGCTATAGGTGCATCCTTTGATATCTTTACATTTGGAAGCTCTATTTCGCTGTCATTATAGGTTGGGAAATACAATACCTCTGCTGCAAGATCCGCAAGATATTTTACCTCATGCTCATACTTTTTGTCATTGCATATGACAGCTATCCTTTTATCCTTGTAAAACATACCATCACAGGTGGCACAGTAGCTGAGCCTCTTTCCAAGCAGCTCATCCTCCCTGTCCAGCTGCTTTGCAGACATTACACCCATGCAAAGTATGAGAGTCCTTGCCTCATACATCTCATTGTCTGCAAGCACCATAAAGCCGTTTCCTGCAGGCATGATATTGGTCACAGTCTTTTCTGTTATATCAATTCCCGCAGCTCTCCTATGGGCGTCAAAGCGTTCAAACAGCCCCTGCCCGCTTATCTGTGGAAATCCGGGATAGTTTGTGATTTTCTCTGCCTTTTGCACCTTTTCGCTTAGGTTCTTCGAACCAAACCAGATAAAATCCTTTTTATATGTTTTTAAATTCAGGGCTGCCGACAGTCCGGCAGGACCTGTTCCTATTATTATACTATCGTACATGCTATGCTCCTTGTACCAAATGTTTGTATATATTTAGACCTTATATATAGTGTGGGCACTAAGGTATACATCGAATTGCATGCAAGTATGCATCGATGATACGACCCTTTAATCATATTATATTATTGTAACGTCACATACAGTGAGCCTTCAATGCTTCGATATACTCCCTTGCATATCGCGAGAGTACCACACCCTTTCTGCTGATAATGCCTATCCTCATATACTCCTCCACATCAAGTGGCTTTGATATAATATTCCTTCCATTCAGCTCTGCGGAAATCACTCCTGAGCACACTGTATAGCCATTTAAGCCAATTATCAGATTAAAAAGTGTAGCTCTGTCTCTTACCCTGATATTCTTTCTGCTGTCAAGAGTGCTGACAAACTCCTCCGAAAAATACTGTGAATTGTACTCTCCCTGCTCATACGTCAGGTACGGATAGTCCTGCAGATCATCCATCGTGATGCTCTTTTTTGAAGCAAGCGGGTGACTGTCACATATGAATACATGCGGTGTGGCTGTAAAAAGCTCTGTGAACTCGAGTTCATTACGCTTTAGCATCTTTGAAAGCACCTCCGTATTCTTGGAGCTTAGATATATGACTCCCAGCTCACTCTTTAAATTCGTGACATCCTCAATAATTTCGTGAGTCTGCTCCTCCCTGATGGTAAAATCATACTGATATGCATCAAACTCTCTGATTACATCAACAAATGCATTCACCGCAAAGGAATAGTGCTGACACGATACCGCAAAGTGTGGCTTACTCACCACATCATCCTTGTAGATCCCCTCTATGAGATCTACCTGCTCGAGCACCTGTCTGGCATGACCGAGAAATCTCTCACCATCTTCTGATAGTATCACTCCCTTGTTTGTCCTGATGAAAATAACTATCTGCATCTCTTTTTCCAGATCATGTATAGCGCTGGTCACAGTGGGCTGCGAGACAAAAAGCTGCTTTGCAGCCTCTGTTATATTGCCACATTCTGCCACTGTCACCACGTATTTTAATTGTTGCAGAGTCATGCTCATTCTCCTTTTGTTACATATCGAAATATTATTTTACATATTTTAAATGTCTTACATCGCTTAAGTCATCTCGAAACTATTACTGTATACCGATAATCTTTCTCAGTATCTCACCCAACAGCTTTCCGAGCATAAGCGGAATGACAACAAGCACCACATACCACAGCAGCTTGTCATACCACACCCTGCCATCATTTATCACACAGATAAAGTGCATGGCAACAACTGCCACTGAAAATACAGATGCAAGAAGCTGCAAAAAGCTCGCCACATGAAGCTTATTTGTTACCTTGCCAAGCGTAAATAAAAGCATCGCACCAAAGAACATCGCTATATCTGCCTCCCACGGTATCATTTTACTATACGAAAACAGCTTAAACATATCACGATACTCCATATGCAGCTCAAGAAACAAATCCACTGATGCTATCATGAGCAATACTGCTCCTATTGTCGAAAATACCGCTGCCAGATATACATAATTGTTTCCAATCCTGTGCTGTCTGAGCTTATATTTAAGCATACCTTTTTTCTGCACATACTGTGTACGCAGATAAGAATCTGTCGCAGAGGCAATAGCCCTGTCGCAGTACTCGGCTGCTGTCCTGTATACTTTGGCTCCGGCATCGTTATTTTTAAGGGCAAACTCCACAAGGCTCTCTCCTGCCCTGTTGTTGCCACGCTCCGTTGCAGTAACCAGATACCCTGCTCCAAGCTTCTGCTCCTTGCCATCAAAAAAGGTGGTGACCAGATAATGTCCGTAATCGGCAAGTGCATCCACATTCCCAAGCTCCACCGCTTTCTTCCACCAAAACACTGCTCGCCCGGGATCCCGGTGTGTGCCCTGGCCTCTTTCAAACATATTTGCTGCCATATTCATGGCATCTGCATCGCCAGTCTCTGCCAGTGGCAGAAATTGACGGAATGCTCCCTCCATATCATTTTGTCTGTATGCCATCATAGCCATATCAAACGCTGTACTTTTCATATTGTTCTGCCACTCAAAATGTGTTTAAATATTCTCAAACACATCGAGAAATTAAAGTCCTTGCGGATACTTCTTACTGCTTCGATGT